>JRYL01000495.1_pt1 | contig 183565 bp, 178 predicted proteins | sample 235391 | NCBI WGS metagenome assembly JRYL01 (sample SAMN03074223, study PRJNA261481) | activated sludge metagenome | biome: Wastewater Treatment Plant; feature: Wastewater; material: Activated sludge; isolation source: activated biomass of a wastewater treatment plant treating wastewater from......
TTCCTGATGTGGCTGGGCGAGCAGATTACTGAGCGCGGTATTGGTAATGGTATTTCCATCATTATTTTTGCTGGTATCGTTGCGGGTCTGCCGCATGCGATTGGTGGCACGCTGGAGTTGGCGCGTACAGGAGCATTCTCAATTCCGCTAGTGCTATTCCTGTTTGTTGCTGCTGTGCTGGTGACTGCGTTCGTGGTGTTTGTTGAACGTGGTCAGCGCAAGATTACTGTGAACTATGCAAAGCGTCAGGTGGGCCGTAAGGTATTTGGTGGTCAGACCAGCCATTTGCCTTTGAAGCTGAACATGGCCGGTGTAATTCCACCAATTTTTGCCTCCAGTATCATTTTGTTTCCAGCAACCATGGCTGGCTGGTTTGGTAGTCACGAAAGTATGTCTTGGCTGAAGGATATTGGCTCTACCTTGTCTCCAGGTCAACCGCTGTACATTATTTTCTTTGCTACTGCGATCATATTCTTCTGTTTCTTTTATACGGCTTTGGTATTCAACCCAAAAGAAACGGCAGATAACTTGAAGAAGAGTGGTGCATTTGTTCCAGGTATCAGGCCTGGAGAGCAAACTGCGCGATATATTGACCGTATTATGGGTCGTCTGACCCTGGCTGGTGCCTTGTATATCACAGCAGTATGTTTGCTTCCTGAGTTCCTGATTCTGAAATTCAATGTGCCGTTCTATTTTGGTGGTACTTCGTTGTTGATTATCGTGGTTGTAACCATGGATTTTATGGCTCAGGTGCAATCCCATCTGATGTCGCAACAGTATGAAGGCCTGCTGAAAAAAGCTAACTTTAAGGGTGGTGCGGGTCTCCCGCGTTAATTGGTAGCAGCAGCATGGCAAAAGAAGATCGCATTGAAATGCAGGGCGAGGTTGTCGAGAACCTGCCGAATGCAACGTTTAGAGTCAAACTGGAAAATGGTCATATCGTATTAGGCTATATTTCCGGCAAGATGCGTATGCACTATATTCGTATCCTGCCCGGTGACAAGGTCACTGTGGAAATGACTCCTTATGATTTGTCGCGTGCGCGGATTATATTCCGCGCCAAATAAGATTTTTGCAAAGAGGTGAAAGATGAGAGTTCGTGCATCAGTGAAGGCATTGTGCCGTAATTGCAAGGTGGTTCGTCGTCGTGGCGTTGTGCGTATTATTTGCACTGACCCACGCCACAAACAACGCCAGGGTTAATTCGGTAACGTGGTTTTGAGTGTGCTGGTTTTTAATATTTGTTAAAAATCAGTCAAGCTGTTAAAATTTTGGGCTTTTTTGGCGACTTGATTAAACGATGCGCCATTATTTTGGAGTAGCTACATGGCTCGTATAGCAGGGGTGAATATCCCAAATCATAAACATACTGAAATCGCATTGACTTCGATTTACGGTGTGGGCCGTACTACGGCAAAACAAATTTGTTTGGCTGCAGGCGTATCTGCGACAGCGAAGATCAAGGATCTGAATGACGCTGAAGTCGAGAAGCTGCGTGATGAAGTCGCCAAGTTGCAGGTGGAAGGTGACCTGCGCCGCGAAATCACAATGAACATCAAGCGTTTGATGGACCTGGGTTGCTACCGTGGCATCCGTCATCGCCGCGGTTTGCCAGTGCGTGGTCAACGTACCAAGACCAATGCGCGCACCCGCAAGGGACCAATCAAGCCTATCAAGGCATCCAAGTAAGGAATAGCAAACAATGGCTAAAGCTAACGTACGCGTACGCAAGAAAGTCAAAAAGAATATTGCCGAGGGTATTGCCCACGTGCATGCTTCTTTCAACAACACTATCATCACTATCACTGATCGTCAGGGCAATGCGTTGTCCTGGGCGACTTCCGGTGGTCAAGGTTTTAAGGGCTCCCGCAAGAGTACACCTTTTGCTGCTCAGGTGGCTGCTGAAGCTGCTGGTAAGGCTGCGCAGGAGTGTGGTGTGAAGAATCTTGAAGTGCGCATCAAGGGTCCAGGCCCAGGCCGTGAATCTGCAGTGCGTGCATTGAATGCTGTAGGTTTCAAGATTACCAGCATTTCTGATGTAACACCTGTACCACACAACGGTTGCCGTCCACCTAAAAAGCGCCGTATCTAAGTTGATACAGGGTTTCAACCACGATAATGTATTTGTCGTGGTTATTTATTTGAAGAAATCTAAGGACCGTAAGGATAGCTATGCAAAACAGTCCGACTGAATATTTGAAGCCGCGCGTCGTTGACGTTGAGGTGATCTCCCCTGTGCGTGCACGGGTGACACTGGAACCGATGGAGCGTGGTTTTGGTTACACGCTGGGTAATGCCCTGCGTCGAGTATTACTGTCTTCTATTCCTGGCTTTGCCATTACTGAAGTCAAGATTGATGGCGTGGTGCATGAGTACTCAACACTGGATGGAGTGCAGGAAGATGTCGTTGATATCCTGCTGAATCTCAAGGGTGTGGCACTCAAGCTGAATAGCAAGAGTGAAACCACCTTGACGCTGAAGAAGAGTGTTGAAGGCGTAGTGACTGCGGGTGATTTTGATACTGGACATGATGCAGAAATTGCCAATCCGGAACATGTCATCGCACATCTGACCAAGGGTGGCAAGCTAGATCTTGAGGTCAAGGTGGAAATGGGCCGTGGCTATCAGCCGGTGCCGCAACGCCAGAAGAGTGAGGATGAAGACCGTGTATTGGGCTTTATCCAGGTGGATGCTTCTTTTAGCCCGATCAGCAAGGTAAGCTACCAAGTGGAAAGCGCTCGCGTTGAGCAACGTACTGACCTGGACAAGCTGATCATGGATGTCGAGACCAACGGCGTGGTTGAGCCTGAACAGGCGATTCGCGATGCAGCGCGCATCCTGATGGGGCAGCTTTCTGTATTTGCTGATCTTGAAGGTGCTCCTTCTGAGATTGAAGTCAAGCAGGCGCCACAAGTGGATCCTATCCTGTTGCGTCCGGTCGATGACCTGGAACTGACGGTACGTTCTGCCAACTGCCTGAAGGCTGAAAATATTTATTACATTGGTGATCTGATTCAGCGTACTGAAAACGAGCTGTTGAAAGCACCAAATCTAGGCCGTAAATCTTTGAATGAGATTAAGGATGTACTGGCCTCCAAGGGCCTGACATTGGGCATGAAACTAGAAAACTGGCCACCTGCGGGCCTGGAAAAGGTGTGAGGGAATCACTATGCGTCATCGCAACAGCAATCGTAAATTAAACCGCACCAGCAGCCATCGTCAGGCTATGCTGCGTAACATGGCAAACTCCTTGCTTCGTCATGAAGTAATCAAGACCACTTTGCCCAAGGCCAAGGAATTGCGCCGTGTGGCTGAACCTTTGATTACCCTGGGCAAGGAATCCACATTGGCTAACCGTCGCCTGGCATTCAGCCGTCTGCGTGATCGTGATATCGTTGGCAAGCTCTTTAATGAGTTGGGTCCTCGTTATCAGACACGTAATGGAGGCTACCTGCGCATCCTGAAGTGTGGTTTCCGTGTAGGTGACAATGCGCCTATGGCGTTGGTTGAACTGGTGGATCGTCCAGAACTGGCTACAGATGGTGAAGTTGTAGCAGCTGAATAATATCAGCCATCAATCATCGAGTTAAAAAAGCCGGTCAAGAACCGGCTTTTTTATTGTTGTTACATGGCATGATTGTTTGCGAATATTACGGTGCATGAATTTGTAGGGTTGATTGTCAAAGCTGATTCATTATTTGCGTGTATAAAGGACAATGGCTGGATTATTGCGGAAGATTTGTTGATAACGAGTAGTACTGCAAGAAAAAATTGAAAGAAACAGATTCAGCTTGATGGGCGTGTGTCCGTGCTGAATTTAAATTTCTTACTGCGTCCAATGCTTGCGCGGCATTGACTTAATGATGAGTACGGGTTTCGAGGACATGACGGATATTCAGGAATCAAAAGAAAGCTTGCAGGAAAGTTTGCAGCAGGTGATTACTCTGCTGAACAAGCACCGTCTGGTTGAGGAGCTGGTACACAAGCAAGATATGCCCAAGCAGGAGCTGGTGCAGACACTGGTGCATAAGCAGAACCTGGTTGAGTTGCAGAAGAAGCTGGATGCCCTGCATCCAGCTGATGTGGCCTATATTCTGGAGGCGTTGCCGCTAGAGCAGCGTCTCGATGTCTGGGATATGGTGAAAGCAGAGCGGGATGGGGAAATTCTGCTTGAAGTATCGGATGCCGTTCGCCAGACACTAATCGCGGACATGGACAGCGACGAGTTGCTAGCCGCTGCTGAACAGCTTGATACCGATGAGCTGGCGGACCTGGCGCCTGACTTGCCACGGGATGTGTTGCAAGATCTGCTTGATAGCCTGGATAGCCGCAACCGTGAACGCCTGCAGTCCGCGCTGGGTTATTCCGAAGATGCAGTGGGCGCGCTGATGGACTTTGATATTGTCACGATCCGTGAGGATATCACCCTGGAGGTGGCGCTGCGTTATCTGCGCCGGATTGGCAGCCTGCCTGACCATACCGATAAATTGTTTGTCGTTGACCGTGATGATGTATTGCGCGGTGTTCTGCCGCTGAAGCGACTGGTGGTGAATGATCCGGATGCCAGCGTCGCCGAGATCATGGCGGACGATGCCGTGATGTTTCATCCCGAAGACAAGGCGGACGAGGCTGCCAAGGCCTTCGAGCGGTATGACCTGGTGACGGCGCCAGTGGTGGATGCAAGTAATCGCCTGATCGGGCGTCTTACGGTGGATACGGTAATGGACTATATCCGTGAAGAAGCGGAAAGCGACATGCTCTCCATGGCTGGTCTGCGCGAAGAGGAAGACATTTTCTCCTCGGTCTGGAAATCAGTGCAAAACCGCTGGACTTGGCTGGCGATTAACCTGGTGACGGCATTTCTTGCTTCCCGGGTGATTGGCCTGTTTGAAGGCTCGATCGAGAAGATTGTGGCGTTGGCAGCCTTGATGCCGATTGTAGCAGGCATGGGCGGCAATTCTGGTAACCAGACCACTACCATGATCGTGCGCGGCCTGGCTTTGGGGCAAGTGTCGGGATATAACACAAAATCCATGTTGATCAAGGAAACTGGCGTGGGCCTGATCAATGGCTTGATCTGGGGCAGCGTACTCGGGGTGATCGCCTATTGGTTATACGACAATGCCGCACTTGGCGTGGTGATGGCTGCTGCGATGACGCTGAACCTGTTATTGGCTGCGATCATGGGGGTGATGATTCCACTGGTGATGTCGACCAAATTCAACCGCGACCCGGCGGTGGGTTCCAGCGTCCTGATCACGGCGGTGACAGATAGTGGAGGTTTCTTCATTTTCCTCGGACTTGCGACGATTTTCCTGTTATGAACAATCCCTTATATAACGCCTGGCAAGAGCTGGCGCATGATTTCTCAACTGCAACAGTTCTGTGGCAGGTTGGCATCTTGCTTATCAGCCTGGCGATTGCCTGGTCTATTAATAGTTTCCAGCGTGGACGCTTGAATCGCAGTAACGTGCACCGGGCAGCTGTGGAAGGCTTGACGCGCATTCTGTTCCCCATTTCTTCCCTGGTGATGGTATCTATCGGCCAGCTGGCCATTAGCCACTGGTACAGCGCCAGTCTGCTGGAGTTAGCTTCCCGATTGCTGATTGCTATGGCGGTGATACGTCTGGCTGTTTACGTGCTGCGCTATGTGTTCTCACCCAGTGGCTGGCTCAGGACGACAGAAAATATATTTTCCACCACGGTCTGGCTGATTTTGGTACTGCATGTCACAGGCGTGCTGCCAGATATTCTGGACGCGCTGGACAGCGTACGCTTCAACATCGGCAAGAGCCCAGTCAGTCTGCTGCTGGTAATCCAGGGGTTGCTGACGGTATTGGTGACGGTATTCATTGCCTTGTGGTTGAGTCGCCTGATCGAAAACAAACTGATGCAGGCTACCCATATCAATCTCAATATGCGGGTGGTGATCAACAAGGTGATCCGCATTGCCTTTGTGTTTGTAGCAGTGCTGATTGCCTTGTCGGCAGTGGGGCTGGATATCACCTTGTTGTCTGTATTTGGTGGTGCATTGGGCGTGGGTTTGGGTTTTGGTTTACAGAAAATCGCCAGCAATTATGTCAGCGGTTTCATCATTCTGCTGGATGAGTCCATGAGCCTGGGAGATTTTGTTACCATCGGCTCGTATTACGGCAGCGTGCAGGAATTGCGCTCGCGCTATATGGTGTTGCGGCAACTGGATGGAACGGATGTGATCATCCCGAATGAGACTCTGATTACCAGCGCGGTGGTGAACCATACTGCCACCCGGCGCAGGGTCAAGCTGAGCTTGCCGATACAGGTGGGTTATGATACTGACCTGCGTTCCACACTGGCATTGATGGTTGAGGTGGCAAAACGCCATCCGCGTGTCATGCAGGATCCGGAACCGGATGCCAAACTGGTCGGCTTCGGCGAGAGTGGGATTGATCTTGGTTTGAGCGTGTGGGTGGCCGACCCGGAAAATGGTGCGGGCAATATTCCATCAACGGTGTATCTCGACCTCTGGGACGAGTTCAAGGCGCGAGGCATATCCATCCCTTACCCGCAACGTGAAATCCGTATCCTGGACTCAGGAATGAGTATGGAGCCAGTATCAATGGCCTCCGCAGACGTTGCGAGCAGTAAATAATAGAAAAGTGCTGCGCCAAGCTGGTTTTTGCGGGTGAGTTTTTAAAGGATGCAAGCAATAAAAAAGCCCGCAAATGCGGGCTTTTTTCTTTTTTATTGAGCTGAGATTATTATTTCAGCTTGGTTTCCTTATACAGGACATGCTTGCGGACGACAGGATCAAACTTCTTGATCTCCATCTTCTCAGGCATGGTGCGCTTGTTCTTGGTCGTGGTATAGAAGTGACCTGTACCTGCGCTGGATTCCAGTTTGATTTTTTCACGCATGATCTAGTCCTTAAATCTTTTCACCGCTGGCACGCAGATCAGCCAGAACAGCATCGATACCATTCTTGTCAATAGTGCGCAGAGCAGCATTGGTAATACGTAGGCTAACCCAGCGGTTTTCGCTTTCAACCCAGAACTTGCGATTTTGCAGGTTGGGAAGGAAACGACGCTTGGTCTTGTTGTTTGCGTGGGAAACATTATTCCCAACCATCGGCTTTTTGCCGGTTACCTGACATACGCGTGCCATGGCGAACTCCGAAATTCGAAAAGACCGCATTTATACCATGAAAACGCGAACCCTTTCAAGAGAATTCAAAGATTTTATTCTGGCGTCAATGTTTTCCGGTACTGCCGAAACCGCCTTCGCCCCGTTCACTGCTGACGAAATCGTCCACGATATTGAAGCTGGCCTGCACTACGGGTACGATGACCATCTGGGCGATGCGCTCCATGGGGTTGAGGGTGAAACTTTCCGTGCCGCGGTTCCAGCATGACACCATGAGTTGCCCCTGGTAGTCGGAATCGATCAGCCCCACCAGATTGCCGAGCACGATGCCGTGTTTGTGACCCAATCCCGAACGCGGCAAGATCAGAGCGGCATAGTGCGGATCAGCAAGATGAATCGCCATGCCGGTCGGGATCAGAGTAGTTTCACCGGGGACGAGTGTCTGGGGTTGTTCAATACAGGCTCGCAGATCCAGGCCAGCAGAGCCGGGGGTGGCATAGTCGGGCAAAGAGGATTGCAGGCGAGGGTCCAGAATTTTGACGTCTATCTTGAGGCTCATGAATAACTTTCTAGCTTGATTGTTCTTTTCTTGATGCGGTTCGGGTGGCGCAGCTATCCAGCATGGTGGCGATATGTTGCAGCAAGCCACGTGCCAAGGTGATTTTGGGTGCCGGAGGCAGGGGATGGGTGCCTTGGTCATCGAGCAGCACCAGCTGACTGTCGTCTTTCCCCAACGCTTCGCTGGCGAGGTTGGCGGCAATCAGGGGTAAGCATTTTTTAAGGCGTTTTTCTTCGGCGTATTGCAGCAGGTTCTCGCTTTCCGCGGCAAAGCCGACGCAGAATGGCGCATCGGTGCGGCCAGCGACGGTGGCGAGGATATCCGGGTTGGGCTCCAGCACGAGGGTGAGCACCGCCGCGCTTTTCTTCAGTTTGTGTTCGCTGAGTTGGGCTGGCCGGTAGTCCGCGACGGCAGCGACCGAGATAAAGATATCCTGACCCTGCAGGTTGGCTTCCACAGCGGCTAGCATGTCTAGCGCGCTGGTGACAGGAATCGTGCGTGCCTGAGAGGGAGGCGGCAACGCTACCGGCCCGCTCACCAGCGTGACCTCCGCGCCCATCTCAATGGCGGCGCGGGCGATGCTGTAGCCCATTTTTCCCGAACTATGATTGGTGATGGCGCGCACCGGGTCGATTGCCTCATGGGTGGGTCCCGCGGTGATAAGGATGCGTTTGCCGGTAAAGAGCTGAGGCTGGATGCGAGCCAGCAGCAACTCAAGCAGCTCTTCCGGCTCCAGCATGCGGCCTGGGCCGGTTTCGCCACAGGCTTGCGCGCCGCTGGCCGGGCCGAATACGGTGACGCCGTCATGCTGCAACTGGCGGATATTGCGCTGGGTCGCCGGGTTTTTCCACATCTGCTGGTTCATGGCAGGCGCCACGAACAGTTTGCAATCCCGCGCCAGGCATAAGGTCGAGAGCAGGTCGTCGGCGATGCCGTGCACCAATTTTGCGACAAAATCCGCGCTGGCGGGCGCAACCAGGATGGCATCTACTTGACGCGAAAGGTCGATATGCGCCATGCCGTTGCCAGATTCAGGCTGCCACAAATCGGTATGCACAGGATTGCCTGACAATGCCTGGAAGGTCATCGGTGTGACAAACTGCGTGGCGGCCTGGGTCATAGCCACGTGGACATCAATTCCTTGTTTGGTCAGCAACCTGACCAGCTCTGCGGATTTGTAGGCGGCAATGCCGCCAGTGATGCCGAGCAGAAGTTTTTTTATGGAATAATGGCTCATCGGAATGGTGTGCAGATGCAGTGAAACTGCGCTATGGACTTGCTTGATTCTATATGAAAGGCTGAACTGTGGCGATTACTGATTGGCCAGAAGGTGAGCGGCCCCGCGAGAAGCTGTTGGCAAACGGGGCGATGGCGCTTTCTGATGCTGAGCTGCTGGCTATTTTCCTGCGCATAGGCGTGACGGGCAAAAGCGCGGTTGACCTGGCGCGCGACCTCCTCACGCGATTTTCCAGCCTGAACGGCATATTTGCTGCAACCTTGCCGGAGATCGAACAGGTGCATGGCATGGGCGTCAGCAAGTTTGTGCAGCTGCAGGCGATTTTCGAGATGAGCCGCCGCGCCTTGCTGGAGGAAATGCAGGAGCGTGACGTGCTGACCTCGCCGCAGGCGGTGCGGCAATATTTGAGCCTGAAAATCGGGGCCTTGCCGCGCGAGGTGTTCATGATCATTTTTCTCGATGCGCAGCACAGGGTATTGGCAGTTGAGGAAATGTTCAGCGGCACATTGACGCAAACATCGGTTTATCCACGCGAGGTCGTCAAGCGCAGCCTGCACCATAACGCCGCTGCCGTGATTTTTGCCCATAACCATCCATCGGGTGTGCCTGAGCCTAGCCAGGCAGACCGGATGCTGACAGACTCCCTGAAAGCTGCCCTCACACTGATCGATATCCGCGTGCTGGATCACTTCGTTGTGGCGGGTAATCAGGTAGTTTCATTTTCTGAACGTGGACTGCTGTAAATGCTGGCGGGTTTATTTCTAGTTTCTAACCCAGCTAGTTTCATGTGCCTGAATCAGTACACATCCCGCACATAGCGCTTGTCTTGTGACATTCTGGTCACATATTGCACGGCAGCTTCTTGGCTTAGATTGCCATGGGTTTGGACAATCTGCTTGAGCGCCGTATCCACGTCCTTCGCCATCCTGCTGGCGTCACCGCATACGCAGAAATGCGCGCCTTGCTCCAACCATTGCCATAGTTCGGCGCCGTTTTCCAGCATGCGATGTTGCACATAGATCTTTTCTGTCTGATCTCGGGAGAAAGCGGTATCCAGTTTATGCAGATAACCAGCCTGTTGCATAGCAGCTAGTTCTTCGCGGTAGTAGAAATCCGTTTCTTCGTGTTGTTCGCCAAAGAACAGCCAGTTCTTGCCGGTTGCTCCCAGCGCTTGGCGTTCCTGCAGGAACGCACGAAATGGCGCGATGCCTGTGCCTGGGCCGACCATGATTAAGGGAGTTTCTGGTTGCTTGGGCGGACGGAAGTGTGCGGATTTCTGCAGGAAAATTGGCACATCGCCGTTAATGGCACGATCTGCGAGAAAGGTGGAGCATACTCCGCCGCGAAGTGCATATTCGCTGTTATAGCGTACCGTCGACACTGTCAAGTGGACTTGATCAGGAAACTGCCTAGGGCTGGAGGAGATGGAATAAAGGCGTGGCTGCAGGCGTTTCAACACCGATAGCCACGTATTGGCCTCTACTTGTTTGATCGGATAAGCGTGCAATAGATCCACAATCTGTTTGCCCCAGAGCCATTGCTTGAGGTCGGCTTTATGTTTTTCATCAAGCAAGGTGGCCAGTTCCTGACTCCCTGAGCGTGTGCTGATGAACTGCAGTAATTCTGGTGTGATGCGGGCGATTTCGTAATGATGCGACAAGGCTTCCACCATTGTGGCCTCTCCATGGTCTTTAACATGGACTTTGGTGGATGGGGATAGATTCAATGCAGTCAGTAACTCTCCAACAAGTTCAGGACTGTTGGTGGGCCAGACACCGAGTGCATCGCCTGCCTCATAGTCGAAATGACTGTGGCTGATATCGAATGCAAGTTGTCTAACTTCTTTTGCCGAATTCTCGGCATTCAGACGTTGATTCACAACAAGCCTCGCTTGCAGTGGACGCTGGCGTGTATAGCCGACAGGTAACGTTATGCTGGCTGCCAGGCCTTCAATGGCATCGCCATCAGCCGATACCAACTCTGTCTGCCTGACTGTAACCTGCTGATTGCTAAGGGCTGTTACTACCTTGCGCAGCCAGAGGCGGGCAGTATCAGTATATTCTGGCTCACAGTCTGCGCGCTCAATGATTCGGCTTGCTCCAAGTGTGGCCAGGCGCATATCAAGGTTACGACCGAAACCGCAGAACTGATCATAGTTGGAATCACCAAAGGCCAGCACTGCATAATGCAATGCTGGTAATGCAGGCACATCTTCAGCCTGCAATGCAGACCAGAATTGGCTGCCATTATCGGGCGGGTCGCCATCACCGAAGGTACTGGCCAGTAACAGCACATGGGATGTCTTGAGCAGATCGGCTGGATTTACATCATTCATGCTGCTGAGCGTGGTTTGCCAGCCTGCTGCCTGCAAATGATCCACGCATTCTCCTGCGAAGGTTTCTGCATTGCCAGTTTGTGATGTCCAAAGAATATGGATGCTTGGACTGGGCGCACTGCCGTTGTCTGCTGATTGCTGAACGGGTTTTTCGGATGGCGCAATCCAGGTTCTGGCAAACAGGCCAGCCAGTATGCCGTCCACCAGTGTCCGCCGTTCCGGATGCAGTGGTGCGGTGACTGGAATGGTCGGAATGCCGCCAGCCTTGCGGGAAGCATCGCTACGCAGACCTGTGACATAGCCTTGTAGATAGAGCTGTTCTTCCGGTTCAAGTTGAATGGCTGGGGAAGTGTCCAGACCGAGTAATTGGGTCAAGGCATCAATATCTTGCATTGCAATTTCCTTCGTATTGCTTGTATCGGCTTCTGCCTCATGGTGAATTTGCTGGTCATGAATGCTGGGTGAGGTGGCAGTTGGCGTTTCTGTTACCTTGCTCAGGGCAACCGCACTGAATTTGAACTCAGGCTGTTGTGATAATGGATCGATGGCATCGCTGGTGACGGCATTGATCGCCAGGTCGTCGCCAAAAACATCGTTCCAATGGAAAGGGGCAAAACAGTTGCCCGGCAATACGCGCCCAGTCACGATGGCAGGCAGGATGGCACGACCACGTCGGGAGCGGACTTCCACAGGGTGTTTATCCTGAATTTCCAATACAGCGGCATCCTCAGGGTTGATTTCAATAAATGGGCCGGGATTCAGCTTGTTCAGGGTCGGGATCTTGCCGGTTTTGGTCATCGTGTGCCATTGATGTTGCAGGCGCCCGGTGTTGAGCACGATAGGAAAATCCTGGTCAGGCATTTCTGCAGGAGGTAGATAGGGGCGGGCAAAAAATATTCCCTTGCCGCTTTCCGTGGCGAAGGCAATCAATGGACTGCTGCCATCTTCATTGATTTTGTGCTTCTGGCTGATGCCATCATTGATATAGCGGATAGGGTGACGATTCTCGGCACTGTCGGGCGGGCAAGGCCATTGTAGCGGGGTCTCGCGCAGGCGGTCGTGACTCGCACCGCGGATATCGTAGCCAGTCTTGTGGTTCGAGGTGCGGCGGATTTCATTGAACACTTCATCTGCCGAGGCATAACTGAAGCCATCCGCATACCCCATTTCACAGGCAACCCGGGCGATGATTTGCCAGTCTGCCATGGTGTCTCCCGGAGGATGTACTGCTTGCTGCATCAGTGTCATGTTGCGTTCGGAGTTGATCATGACTCCTTCGGCTTCTGCCCATAAGGCACCGGGCAATAGAATGTCGGCGTAGCGGTTGGTCTCGGTATCGAGAAAGGCATCCTGGGTGATGACCAATTCAGCCTGTTGCAGCGCTGAGATCACATTCTGACGGTTGGCAACACTGGCGACGGGGTTGGTGCAGATAATCCAGCATGCCTTGATCTTGCCGGCAGCCATTTGTTCGAACATGGCAACAGTGCCACCTGCCGAACGGGTATGCAAGGTACCTGCTGGCACGCCCCAGAGTTCTTCAATAAACTTCCGATCCTGTTCGACCAGTACAGAGCGCTGGCCGGGTAACCCAGGACCCATATAGCCCATCTCACGACCACCCATGGCATTGGGTTGGCCTGTCAGTGAGAACGGCCCGCTACCAGGGCGGCATATGGCACCTGTAGCTAGGTGCAGGTTGCAGAGCGCGTTGGTATGCCAAGTGCCGTGCGTACTCTGGTTCAGGCCCATGGTCCAGCAACTCATCCAGTTTTTTGCCTGGCCTATCCATTCAGCAGCCTGACAGATATCAGCTTTTGCAATGCCAGTGATCTCCGACACTTTTTCAGGTGTGTAATCTTCCAGAAATTCCGGCATGACTTCCCAGCCTTCGGTGAAGCTGGCAATGAATTCAGGGTTGGTATGACCATGCTTGTGCAGCAAATGCAGCAGGCCATTGAGCAATGCCATATCGGTGCCTGGCTTGATTTGCATAAACAGGTGAGCCTTGTCGGCGGTGGTATTGCGGCGTGGGTCAACTACGATCAGCTTGGCGCCAGCCTTGACCCTGTCCATCAGGCGCAGGAACAGAATGGGGTGGCAGTCAGCCATATTGGCGCCAATGACGAAGAACAGGTCAGCCTGGTCAAAATCCTGATAAGAGCCTGGCGGACCATCGGCACCCAGTGAAAGTTTGTACCCACTTCCAGCACTTGCCATGCACAGTCTGGAGTTAGACTCGATATTATTGCTGCCAATGTAGCCCTTGATCAGTTTGTTGGCCAGATATTGGGCTTCGATTGACATTTGTCCCGAGACATACAGCGCCACGGCATCAGGGCCATGTTCGTCGATAATAGCGCGCAGTCGATGAGCAGCTTCCTTGATGGCGGTATCAAGGGTCGTACGACATAGCTCTTCGTAACGTTGCTGGCGCATATAAGCATGCTCCAGCCTGCCAGAATCTGACAGCGCCTGGGCACAGGTATTGCCCTTGGTGCACAGACGGCCAAAGTTGGTAGGGTGTTCCTTGTCACCTGTCACTTTGATCACACGGTTGTTCTGCACTTCCATGACAATGCCGCAGCCGACACCGCAGTAAGGACAGACTGATTTCACTGTTGTCATGATGATCGCTAGTGGCTGGCTATCTGGTGGTTTGCACCCAGACTACGCCATCCCGAAGCTGTACCGGATAGGTATTCAACTGTGTGTCCACATCTTCTACACATGTGCCCGTGCGCAGCTGGTAGTGATGTTTGTAGATGGGAGAAGCTACCACTGGCTCGCCTCTCAGGTCGCCGATGATGCCACGTGACAGTACATTCGCCCCGCTGTGCGGGTCATGGTTATCGATCGCGTACAGCACATCACTCTTCATGCGGAAAATCGCAATTTGCCGACCATGCGTGAGGGCGCAGACGCCGGTATTGGGCCAGATTTCCTCGAGCTTGCAGATTGCCTGCCAAGAGTCTGCCAGAGACGCAAGTTGCTCATCTGCTGCTGGAATGGTTGCGGTTTGTTGTAATTGACTCATGCTGTTACTCCATCGGGTTAATCGACCAGTGCCAGGATCGGGATGATTTTTGATTTCTGTTTTTCCTCTGATGTAGCAGGGCGTATCTGCTCGCGTTCTTTCACGAACACGATGTTTTCGTCACTGGCTGCGCTGTTGATGAAACTGCGGAAGCGTTGACGGACTACGGGATCGGTGACGGCGGTCTTCCATTCGTCCTGGTAGTTGTCCACCACGTGCTGCATCTGCGCTTCCAGTTCCGCTCCCAGGCCCAGCGAGTCGTTGATGACCACGTCCTTGAGGTAGTCCAGCCCGCCTTCGAGGTTGTCGCGCCAGGTGCTGGTGCGTTGCAGGCGGTCGGCGGTGCGAATGTAGAACATTAGGAAGCGGTCTATCATGCGGATCAGTTCTACCTTGCTCAGGTCGCTTGCGAGTAGCTCGGCATGGCGCGGCTTCATGCCGCCGTTGCCGCAGACGTAGAGGTTCCAGCCGTTCTCGGTGGCAATCACGCCCACGTCCTTGCCTTGCGCCTCGGCGCATTCGCGCGTGCAGCCCGAGACGCCGAACTTGATCTTGTGTGGCGCGCGCAGGCCCTTGTAGCGGTTCTCCAACTGCACGGCGAGGCCCACGCTGTCGTCCACGCCGTAGCGGCACCAGGTCGAACCGACGCAGCTTTTGACGGTGCGCAGCGACTTGCCGTAGGCATGGCCGGACTCGAAGCCGGCGGCGATCAACTCTTCCCAGATATGCGGCAATTGCTCGACGCGCGCGCCGAACATGTCCACGCGCGCGCCGCCGGTGACCTTGGTGTAGAGGCCGTATTTCTTGGCAACCTGGCCGATCGCGATCAGGCCGTCGGGTGTGACCTCGCCGCCGGGCATGCGCGGCACCACCGAATAGCTGCCGTCCTTCTGGATATTGCCGAGGAAATAGTCGTTGGAGTCCTGCAGCGATGCCAGGTCCTTCTTGAGAATAAAGTCGTTCCAGCAGGAAGCGAGAATGCTGGCGGCGGTGGGCTTGCAGATGTCGCAGCCCAGGCCCTTGCCGTGTTTCTCCAGCAGTTCGTCGAAAGTCCTGATATGGCCCACGCGCACCAGGTGGTAAAGCTCCTGGCGCGAATAGGGGAAGTGTTCGCATAAGTGGTTGTTCACTGTCATGCCCAGCTTGACCATCTGCGCCTTCATCACCTGGGTGACCAACGGCACACAGCCGCCGCAGGCGGTGCCGGCCTTGGTGCAAGCTTTGATCTCGCCGATGGAGCAGGCCCCGTTGGCGACCGCATCGCCGATCTGGCCCTTGGTAACGTTGTTGCACGAGCACATGACGGCATGGTCAGGCAAGGCATCCACGCCCAGGCCGGGTTTTTCCTTGCCGTCGCTGGCGGGCAGAATGAGGAACTCGGGATTTTCCGGCAAGGGCATTGCATTGACCGTCATTTGCTGCAGGGTGCCGTACTCATCGGCATTGCCGATCAGCACCGCGCCGAGCAGCTTCTTGCCATCCTCGCTGACGACGATCTTCTTGTAGATCTTGCGCACTTCGTCCAGGTATTGGTAGCTGCGTGCGCCGTGGGTTTCACCATGAGCGTCGCCGACGCTGGCGACATCCACGCCCATGAGCTTGAGCTTGGTGCTCATGTCGGCACCCTGGAAAGTCGCGGCGAAATCGCCGGAAAGATGGGCGCAGGCGATGCGCGCCATGTCGTAGCCAGGGGCAACCAGACCGTACATCTGACCGTTCCAGTTGGCGCACTCGCCAATTGCGTAGATATCGTGGTCGCTGGAGCGGCAGAACTCGTCGATCGCGATGCCGCCGCGCGCGCCGATCGCCAGGCCGGATTCGCGCGCCAGCTCGTCGCGCGGACGGATGCCGGCGGAGAACACGATCATGTCGGTCTCGAGCCAGGTTTCGTCGAAGAAGACCATACGGTGGCGGGCGGTGGCACCGTCGGTAATATTGACGGTATTGCGGCTGGTGTGCACGTGCACGCCCAGTTCCTCGATCTTGGTGCGCAGTACGCGGCCGCCGCTTTCGTCCACTTGCACCGCCATCAGGCGCGGGGCGAATTCCACCACATGGGTGTCCAGGCGCATGTCGCGCAGGGCCTTGGCGCACTCCAGGCCCAGCAGGCCGCCGCCGACCACGACGCCGCTCTTGGCTGTCGCGCCTGCCACAGTCATGGCCTCCAGGTCTTCGATGGTGCGGTAGACGAAGCAATTCTCGCGGTCGCGGCCTGGCACGGGCGGTACGAAGGGAGCAGAGCCAGTGGCTAGCACCAGTTTGTCATAATGCAGCATACTGCCATCCGCTAGCATGACGATTCGTTGCCTGCGATCTATAGTGGATGCCCGTGCGTTCAGCCGCAGTTCCAAGCCAGGGCGTTCATAAAATCCTTGCTCTACCAATGACAAGTCATCAGCTGTGCTGCCAGAGAAAAAGCTTGAAAGATGCACACGGTCATAGGCTGGGCGCGGTTCTTCTCCCAATACTGTGATTTGCAGATTGGCTGCCGCCAGATCAGGCTGGCGCTTGACTAACTCCTGCACAAAGTAATGGCCCACCATACCGTTGCCTATTACTACGATGTGGGTGTTTGCGTTCATTGTCGTGTTTCCTGTGGCTCACAAAAACAAAACGGCATCCATTACCTGTGCAGCAATTGCCATGGGCAGTGCTAAACAAGCAATGGACGCCGTTGTCCATCAAAGGATTACCGATAGGAGTAATTCCTCTGTATCAATACTCATCCATCAGTGATGAGCTTTTGTTCTGATATAAGCAACAGATATGCCATGGTGGGATTATTTTTAGATGGTTGATATTAAACGGGAAATGTTGGATTTTTGTTTTCTTTGAGCAGAGGCGTATTGCTTTCTTGCACTAAAAATGTACCTCGGCATGGAACTGGTGCATATCAAAGTCAGGCAACAAGCAATAGATACACCAGCAGGATATTGACGAATAGGGAGCCTACCGCCAGCCACTGCCACTGCTGCAATCCGGCGCGAGAAATCAATGGCGTGCGCCGCATTGGCAGGATCGGGCGTGTTTCCCCGACTTCCAGCGCCAGCAGCATTTCCTCCGCTGTTTCAAATCGGGACGCGGGCTGGCGCGTGACAGCTTTGAGAATGATATTTTCCAGCCATCCCGGAATATCGGGGCGATAGCGGGTTGGAGGTACCGGGTCGCCAAAGCGTGGATGCTGGAATGGTTCGATTTCACCGTAAGGATATTTGCGCGTCAGCAGGTGGTAGAGCGTGACACCAGCTGCATAGATATCGCTTTGTACGCTGGATTCGGCGTGATCAAACAATTCTGGCGCCATGAAACTTGGTGTTCCTGGATTCGGCATGGTTTCCTGAGTGGAAAGATGCCCGCCAGATGCGACGCCAAGGTCAAGAATACGCAGTCGCCCATCCTTACCCATATGCAGGTTGGCAGGCTTGATGTCACGGTGCAGCACAGGCATGCGATGCAGCGCCCCGATTCCGCGCAGCATTTCCTGGCCGATGCGAGTGATGCCTGCCGTGGTGAAGTGGTGTCCGTGTTGCAGGCGTTGCTGCAGTGTTGCGCCTTCGTGCCAGCTCATGACGTAATAGAGATGGCTGCGCGTGTCCGCATCCAGCGGCAAGACCTGGGGCAGGTACTGCGAGCTAATACGTTTGGCCAGCCATTCCTCGTTGAGTAAAGCTATGCAGCTTTGCGGGTCATTGGCCAGTATTGGTTGCAGGGTTTTCAATACCCAGAGCTGGCCACTTTGCGCATGGCGGACTTTATACACCAGACTGGCACGGGATTGATGAAGTATTGCGATGATTTCAAACTGGTCTAACCTTTCCCCAACCTTGAGTTTTGCAGGTGGTTTGAGCTGACGACTCTCGGCGAGAAAATCGGTCAGCGTATCCTCGCTAACCGATTCCACATCAATGACGATGGCGGTGGCATTGTCACTGCTACCAGCTTGCAAGGCTTCCCTGATGAGAACATCCGCTAATGCCTGCGGTGGCGCATATTGCTGTATCAAGCGTTGCAGCCTGGTGTCTGGCAAGGCAGCCCAGACGCCATCGGTCATCAATACATAACGGTCGCCTACATGCAGTTGGCCTTCGGCATAATCCACGCTAAGTTGCTGGTCGAGCCCGATAGCGCGTTTCAATACATGGCGCATATCGGGCCGATCCCAGACATGGTCGGCAGTGAGGCGCTCCAGATTGCCGCCGCGCAGGCGGTATAGCCTGCTGTCGCCAACATGCGCCGAGTAATAGCGCTGCCCTCGTAGCACCAGTAATGTTACGGTGGTGGCCATGCCGGCCATTTCCCGATGCTGCATGGCTTGTGCTAGCACCCAGCGATTGGCGGCATTGAGCACCTTCTCCAGGGCAGTTGGAACCTCCCAGGTATCCGGAGTGGCGTAGTAGTCCGTTAACAGGCTGCGCACGGTCATTTCTGCAGCCTCGCGTCCTCCGGCATTGCCGCTGACGCCATCGGCCACAGCAAAGATGGCACCCTTGAGCTTCAGCGTAATATTCTCTGGCGTGACCATGCTGGCGAAGTCCTCATTGCGTTCGCGCTGCCCGGTGGCTGAGCTCAAGCCGGTATGGAATGTCAATGATGTCATTCCTGTTGACCTTAAACCTTGGCGCTCGTCACCGCAGCCGATCCCCAGGTGGTGCGCCAGCGTTGTTTGACGAAGGTAAGGCCGATCAGGGCGATGATAGCCAGGCAAGCAAACAGGGTGAGACCAATCTGATAGCTGCCGGTGAGCTGCTTGGAGTAGCCAAGGCTAGAGGCCAGGTAGAAACCACCGATACCGCCTGCCATGCCAATCAGGCCGGTCATCACGCCAATTTCCTTGCGGAAGCGCTGTGGCACGAGCTGGAACACTGCACCATTGCCCATGCCCAAGGCCATCATGGCGCAAATGACCACCAGCAAGCCGCTCAACTGTGTTTTAAGGCCCACGCTGAGAATAAACAGGAAACAGGCGGCAATAACGTACATGACGCTCAAGGTGCGGATGCCGCCGAGACGGTCAGCCAGGTTGCCACCAATCGGACGGACCAGCGAACCGGCGAATACGCACGCAGCAGTGAAGTAGCCGGCGTGTACGGCATCCAGCCCGTACTGGTCATTGAAATAGATAGTGAGCGAGGAAGCCATGCCAACAAAACCGCCAAACGTGACACTATAGAAGAACATGAACCACCATGCGTCTTTATCTTTCAGTACATGAAGGTATTCACTCACGGATTTGGACGCTGGTGGGTTGGGAGCGTCCTTTGCCAGCAGGCTGTAGAGCACTAGGGTAATGATGAGTGGAATCAGGGCCAGGCCAAAGACATTGCTCCAACCGAATGCCAGTGCGAGCCCGGGGGCGAACAATGCAGCCAGTGCAGTGCCTGAATTGCCTGCGCCAGCGATGCCCAGCGCGGTGCCTTGATGCTCGGGAGGATACCAGCGTGAGGCGAGCGGCAGGGCAACGGCGAATGATGCGCCAGCGACACCTAAAAATACCCCGAGAATCAGCGCCTGCTGATAACTATGGATTCCATTGAGCCAGGCAGTTGCCAGGGCGGCAATGACGATGAGCTGGCCAATGATACCAGCCTTCTTGGGTTGTATCTGGTCGACCAATATGCCCATGATCATGCGCAATAGGGCGCCGGTTAAGACTGGAGTAGCGACCATCATACCTTTCTGCGCCGGGGTCAATGCAAGATCCCCGGCAATTTGTACTGCTAGCGGCCCGAGCAATACCCAGACCATGAAGCTCAAGTCAAAGTAAAGGAATGCGGAAAATAGCGTGGGTTTGTGTCCCGCCTGCCAGAAGGTTTGTTTCATGATATGGTCCTTTGCGGATTAAAAGGTATACAGGGCGGTGAACCAGATACGTTCAAGGTCAGGTTTGCGGGAGCTCGTCACTGCAATGCGATCACCCTCGCGGAAATGGGCGTATTCCACTTTCAATGAGAGCTGCTTGCTGCAGCTCCAGCTGGCGGCAAGATCGATTTCGTTGCCGTAGCGATTCCCGGCTCCGCCATTGAATTGGGAAAAACTCTCCTCGGCGCGGAACAGATGGAACTCGCCTAGCAGGCTGAGTTGAGGTAAAGGTTTGCCACCAAAGCTGAGAAAACTGTCCTTGATGCCCCAGACAGGTGTCACCAGGAAATGATCATTCCACCCCTGGAACAAATGATTGGTGCCAAACGGGCTCTGGAAGGCGTATCGGCCGTGATTGCTTGATAGCTGCTCTTGATCAATGCGCAGATACCAACCCTTGATCATGGCGCCGACACCTAACCGGAGATAATGAGCATCAATGCGAGAGTCGCCGCTGGAATAGTCTGTCTGCTTGGCGTATTCAGCGGTATAGAGGAATTTCCAGGTATCGTTCAGTGTGCGTATGCCATCCAGGCGTAGCCCCAGCGTCTTGTTGGAGGCATCTGCATCTGCGCCTAATCCGTTTGATGCATTGAATCCCAGGTCGTTGAAATTGTTGAAATAACCGTAGGCAGTCAAGGTTTCACCAGGCGAAATCGAATAAGTAGCATGGACAATATCCAGGTTGCCGCTGCGCTTGCGATTATTGATTTGCTTGACCCGCTCGAAATGAGCGAAATAGAGGCTGGTATCGGGCAGGCTCTTGTTTTCAATGGCGATGCCATCGAACACCTGCATGACTTGGCGAAACTCGATATTGCCGATAAAGCGTACGTTATCTAGTTTTACTGACTGTCTTCCCAGGCGGATGCTAGTGTCCTTGCTGCCGTTCCAGTCAAGATAGAGTTGATTGACGCCGGTGGAGCCAGGATCAACGATGGCCGGGTAATTGACCATGCCGGGTTGTGGCTCGCCTTTGTCCATATCGTTGAAGTTATCGGTTAGCTTGGCGACATTGATCAACTGTATACCTAGGCTGACATGATGGAAGTCTGCTGTCTGCCAACCGACCAAAGTACGCAGTGTGAATGCATCGGCATTTTTACTGCGATTATCCTGCTCCGCATGCTCATAACGCAGTCGTAGGCTGCTCATGCTCTTACCGGTCTTGATGGATTCAAGCAAGCTGTATTGATCACTCTCTGCTGCCTGTGCGCTTATCAGTCCGGCAGACAGCAGCATGCCCAAGGCGCATCTTTCAGCCCTTTTTCTACTGACACGCAGGAAGTTGTGCTTTGCTTTGTTTATCCCGATACTGCTTGTCTCGTTTCTGATGGTTTTGTCGCTCATCAATGCTTCCCATAAAAAAAGCGTCCTGCCTCAGAAGATAGATCCTGAAGCAAGGACGCCTTTGTCCGATTGGCCAGCTTTGGCCTTTAATCCTGCATCGATTACCCCGTCATTGGAGTAAGCCGGAAAGTTAGAGCAACAGCTCTGCTGCCTTGACTATTTGCCTGGCTAATACAGCCAAGCGGGTTTTCTGTTGCATGGCCAGGGTGCGCAGTAGTTTATAAGCCTCGTCCTCACATAGATTCCGCTGCTGCATGAGAATACCCTTGGCTTTTTCTATCACCTTACGTTCGCTGAGTCTGTTATTGGCACTTTCCAGTGCCTTGCGCAATGTCTTGAATTCTTCAAACCGGGCAATTGCTGCATCCACAACCGATTTCAATCGGTCATGGCTGATTTCTCCTACCACGTAAGCGCTGACGCCAGCACGGGTAGCTTCCCAGATTTTCTCGGTATCACCGTCATACGTGAACATCACGATGGGTTGCGGCATATTGCGGTTCATCAAAAACAGATGTTCCAGCATATTTTTGCTTGGTGAAACGATATCAATGATCACAAAATCTGGCTGTAAGCATCTGACAGCCTCATCAAGGCAAGCAATATCCGCAAGTTGGGAAACAACCTCGTAGCCCGCATCCGCCAGATACTGGCTAAGGGGAGCTGTACGCCCCAAGTGATTATCAATAAGCACGACCCGGAGCATAATAAACCTTGAACATTTTTAACTCGCCTGGATATAAGCAATCACCATGCCAATGGTAGAAAAGTGATGGAATCACATAATAAATAGAGACTTGCGTCTAGATTGTTGCAGTCTAGGGTAGGGTCGGAAAGGCGCGAATGCCCAATGCAAGTGCATTTGCATCAGAAACACGTGCCTTGACCGAACAAAGGTCCGGGCTGTTCTTTTGCATTGGATTACATAGCAGGCACGACCTTCTGCTTACCGAGCGGGGGCTTTGGTTTTATACTGCCGGACATTATCTGCGTGACATCAACATCCTCAAAAACATCACCAATTATGAATAAAACCCTGCAATACCTAGTCTGGATACTGGTTGCTATTATTGGCGCGTCTGCGGTGGGCGGCATTGCGCTGCATCGCGGCGAAAGCATCAATGCCTTGTGGTTTATTGCCGCTGCTGTTTGTGTGTTTGCGATAGCCTATCGTTTTTATGCGGCCTGGATTGCGGCGCGGGTACTGATGGTTGATGCCAGCCGCGCTACGCCTGCGGAACGGCTGGATAACGGCCGTGATTATGTGCCGACCAACAAATGGGTGGTGTTTGGCCACCACTTCGCGGCGATTGCAGGGCCGGGCCCACTGGTCGGGCCGACGCTGGCGGCGCAGTTCGGCTATCTGCCTGGCACCTTGTGGATATTGATCGGTGCAGTCTTGGGCGGCGCGGTACAGGACATGGTGACCTTGTTCCTCTCTACCCGGCGCAACGGCCGCAGCCTGGGACAGATGGCGCGGGAAGAGTTGGGGCCAATAGGCGGTTTTGCAGCGCTGATCGGCACTTTCACCATCATGGTGATCCTGATTGCGGTGTTGGGGCTGGTGGTGGTTAACGCCATGAAACACAGCCCATGGGCGACATCCACGGTAGCTGCCACTATACCGATTGCCATGATAGTGGGCATTTACATGCGCCACTTTCGGCCTGGGCGGGTGCTGGAGGCTTCGGTATTGGGTGTCGTATTGTTGTTGTTGTCCGTGGTGGGCGGCGGCTATATTGATCATCATCCCTGGTTACGTGTCTTGTTTGACCACGACGGCTTGACCTTGGCTTGGTGGGTGATTGCTTATGGTTTTGCCGCTGCCATCCTGCCGGTGTGGTTGCTGCTGGCGCCACGGGATTATCTATCTACCTTCATGAAGCTGGGCACGATTTTCTTGTTGGCTGTGGCGATCATCCTGCTGCAACCTGAAGTCAAGATGCCGGCCTTGACCCAGTTTATTGACGGTACCGGCCCGATTTTTGGCGGTAGCCTGTTCCCATTCGTTTTCATCACTATTGCCTGCGGCGCGGTCTCTGGTTTTCATGCGCTGATTGCGTCGGGAACCACACCCAAGCTGCTGGCCAACGAGTCGGATATCCGCATGATCGCCTATGGCGCCATGCTGCTGGAATCGTTCGTCGCCATCATGGCGATGGTTGCCGCCACCGTCTTGGATCCGGGCATATTTTTCGCCATCAACAGCCCGGCTGGCATTGTCGGCAAGGAGGCTGCAGATGCGGTAGCGACCATTAGCGCCTGGGGTTTCCCGGTCACTGTGGAGCAGATGGAAACCCTGGCGCGCGAGATGGGAGAATCCACCTTGTTTGCGCGTACTGGCGGCGCGCCGTCACTGGCAGTGGGCATGGCCAGCATATTTGGCAGCGCTTTCGGGCAGCACCTGCTGGCGCTCTGGTACCACTTCGCCATCATGTTCGAAGCGATCTTCATACTGACCACGCTGGATGCGGGTACCCGCGTCGGCCGCTTCATGCTGCAGGACATGCTGGGCAATCTCTGGCCCAAGTTGGGGCAAACGTCGTGGTATCCCTCGGTCTTGCTTACCAGCGCCATTGTCGTGGCGGGCTGGGGCTATTTCCTCTATATCGGCGTGATCGACCCGAATGGCGGCGTCAACATTCTCTGGCCGCTGTTCGGCATTTCCAACCAGATGCTGGCTGCGATCGCCTTGTCGGTGGGCACCGGCATCTTCATCAAATCCGGCAGGCTTAGATATGCCTGGGTCACGGGCTTGCCGTTGAGCTGGCTGGTGATCGTCACCACAACGGCTGCTTGGGAAAAGATCACCAGCGCCGACGTGCGCGTCGGCTTCCTCGCCGCAGCCAACGATATGTCGGCCAAGCTGGCCGCTGGAATATTACCGCCGGAAAAGGCGGCGGTAGCTCCGCAATTGATCTTCAACCAGCAGCTCGATGCGGTGCTGACCTTGTTCTTCGTCGCAGTACTGTGGATCGTGATCCTGGATATGCTGCGCGTGAGCTACCGCAGCCTGAGCGGAAAGCCGGTGCGGCCTTCGGTGGAAACGCCGTATGTGGCTACCAGGCTGGATACTGCCTGGATACGGGATTGAGCGGATATTCGTTGGCGATGGGCTCCTTGATCCAGCTTCTGCGGCGATTCTGGTATTTCCTGCGAGAGGTGTCAGGAGATGATGCTTACGAGCGTTATCTCAAGCTGTATGCCGCCAATCAGGAACGACACCAGCATGTCGAACTGCCCATGTCGCGGGAGGAGTTCTTCAAAACCTGGCAGCAGCAGAAATGGGATGGTATCAAGCGCTGCTGTTGAGAGGATTGGTCAGCTTGGGTTTTGCTGCGATTCGTCCAGTAGTTTGCATGCCAGCTTGCCCAGTTGCCGCACTGCTTGCTCAATGGCCAGGCTCCATAAGTGGCTGAAATTCAGCCGGATATAATGGGTTAGCTGTTTCTGGCGCGAGAAAATGCTGCCTGGCGCGACCGTGATGCCGTTATCAATCGCGGCGCGATACAGGTCCAGCGCATCCAGTTGCGGCGGTAGCCTGACCCAGATGACATAGCCGCCCTTGGGTACGGAAAGCTCAGTGCCTGCGGGAAAGCTTTCCTCGATCACGTTGCGCATCAGTATGTACTGCGATCGCAGCGTATGGCGTAATTGTTTGAGGTGCTGCTCAAAACTGTCGCGCTGCATGAACTTGGCAATGGCAATCTGCGGCGCGGAGGGCAGGGAAAGGCTGCTGAGGAACATTAGTCTTTCTACTTCCTGCCGATAACGTCCGGCTACGGTCCAGCCTACGCGATAGCCTGGCGTCAGGCATTTCGAGAAAGATGAGCAGTGCAGCACCAGTCCTTCGTGGTCGAACGCCTTGGTAGGTTTGGGCGGCTCGTCGCTGAAATACAGTTCGCTGTAGACGTCATCTTCGATCAGTGGAATCTGCTGTTCCGCCAACAATGCTACCAACGCCTGCTTTTTTGTGTCTGGCATGACGAAGCCCAACGGGTTCTGGAAGTTGGCGGTTAGTACCACGGCGGCTATATTGATGGCGCTGATGGTGGCGCGCAACGCATCCAGATCCAAGCCGGATTCGGGGTCGGTGTGCAGTTCCAGTACCTGCATGCCCAGTCGCTCCACCGTATGGGCCAGAGCATAGTAGCCGGGTGATTCCAGCACAATGGTAGCGCCGGGTTTGGCGACGGCCTGCAGGCAGAGCGTAATGGCTTCCGTGGCGCCGTGGGTAATGACGATATCGTCGGGTGAAATATCCATGCCATGAAAGAGATAGCGACGCGCAATCTGCTGGCGCAGCATTTCGTTGCCGGGTGGCAGATCGCTGAGGATGCCCCATTCTCCCTCGTCATCAGTCAGGGCTTTTTCATACTGGTGGATTTTCTTGAGCGGGAAGAGCTGTGGGTCGGGAAACGGCGAACCTAGCGGCACGGTGCCGAATTCACGAATGGATTTCAGCGTTGTGAGCACCAACTTACTGGCATCTACCTCGGCAAGGTTGATGTCTTTTGCTAGTGGCGAGCCACGTTGTTTCAGGCGCTTGCGCTGCGTGACATAGTATCCAGATTGGGGATGGCTGCTGATGATGCCTTCCTGCTCTAATAGTAAGTAGGCACGCAACACGGTGCTGATGCTGAGACTGTATTTCTGGCTGGCTTGCCGTACTGAAAAGATTTTGTCACCGGGTCGCAATACGCCTTCATCAATCATCGCGCGAATGCGCGCAGCAAACGAGACATAAAGCTTCATGGGCAAGCAGGAAGTGAGTTCTTGATGGCCTGCCATTGTACTCCACCAGTCGGCAGCTGGGGCTGAGACTGAATATAACGATAGTCGCGCCAGCATTTACAAGAGTAAAGGTAAAAAAATGCCAGATTACATCCGGCATTTTGTAGTGAGTTCTAAAAATCTGGCTGATGCGTGCTAGGCGGCCTGCAATGCCCGGGAGATTTCCTCGCCATTTGGGGTCAAGGCGGCGAGCAAGCGTTCCTTTTCAGTGGAAACCTCAACCAGTTCCTGCTCGCTCAAGGCTGTCATGAGACGTTGCAACGTGCTCATGCGTATTCCCAGCCGTTTGCAGATAGCTGCCAGCGGCATGCGCGCGCGGCCTGCCTCCTGTTCGGCGTGCAGCAACTCCAGGATGCCCATCATCAAAACAGCACTCTGATCAAGCTGAGCATGATCAGAGGCAAAGTCGCTGGTTGCCTGCTCAGGCATTTCATGTTCATGCAGCATGGGATACCTTAGCGGCGCTGACTTTCTCGATCAATACCGGGATGGATTTGGAGGTCGGTGTGTGAGACATGTCGGCAACACTTTCCAGCGGTACCAGATTATTGGTTTCCGGGTAATAGCCACCAAGGCAACCTGCCGGGATGTCATAGGACACGACCAGGAAATTGTCGGCGCGACGGGTGATGCCATCCTGCCAGACGCTGACCAGATTGACCCAATCTCCGGCCTTGAGTCCCATGCGGGATATATCTGCCGGGTTCATGAACACCACGCGGCGCTGGCCGAACACGCCGCGGTAACGGTCATCCATGCCGTAGATGGTGGTGTTGTATTGGTCGTGCGAACGGGTGGTCATCAATACAAACAACTGATCGCCATATTGTTCGCGTGCCTGATGGATAGGCGAGTTGCGCGGGATTGCCAGCAGGCTGAATTCCGCCTTGCCGGAAGCGGTCTTCCAGACACGGTCAGTGGAGGGTACCGGCAGGCGGAAGCCGCCTGGATGCTTGATGCGTTCGTTGTAGTTCTCGAACAGGTGCGGCATGGTCTGCTCGATGACATCGCGGATCTTGCTGTAATCCTTGATGTATTCCAGCCATGGTGTCTTGCTGCCCTTGAGCGCTGCATGCGCCATGCGCGCCACAATGGCGGGCTCGGACAACAGGTGCGGCGAGGCTGGTTTGTTCATGCCGTAGGAGATGTGCACCATGCTCATGGAATCTTCCACCGTCACGCCTTGGGGGCCGGTTTCCTGGGTGTCGATCTCGGTGCGGCCCAGGCATGGCAATATCAAGGCTTCCTTGCCGTGAACCAGGTGGCTGCGGTTGAGCTTGGTGGTGACGTGGGCGGTCAGGTCGCAATTGCGCAAACCTTCCCAGGTACGGTCGGTATCGGGAGTGGCGATGGAGAAGTTTCCCCCAAGCGCAAAGAAGAACTTGGCCTTGCCGTCTATCATCGCCTGAATCGCGGCGACGGCATCATAACCCTCTTCCCTTGGCACTTTGATGTCAAAGACCCTTTCCAGGCTTTCAAGGAACTCCACCGGCATTTTTTCGTAGATGCCCACCGTGCGGTTACCCTGCACGTTGCTGTGGCCGCGCACGGGACAGAGGCCTGCGCCTTCCTTGCCGATATTGCCGCGCAACAGCATCAGGTTGACCAGCATCTGGATGGTTTGCACGGAATGCTTGTGCTGGGTGAGGCCCATGCCCCAGGTGGAGATCACGCGGTCGCCAGTGGCGTAGATGCGGGCGATTTCCTCGATCTGCTCCAATGGTACGCCGGATTCTTCCAGGATCACGTCCCAGCTTTCACGCCGCGCATCATCGGCAATTTTCTCGAAGCCGTTGGTGTGCTGCTCAATGAATTCCACATCCACCACACGCTCGCTGCCATTTTTGATCGCCTCGTCGTCCCACTGGATGACGAACTTGATCATGCCTTTGAGCAACGCCAGGTCGCCCCCTAGCTTGGGCTGGATGAACAGGTCGCTGATCTTGCTGCCTTTGAACGACAGCATGTCGAACGGGCTTTGTGGGTCGGCAAAGCGCTCCAGGCCGCGTTCCTTCAAAGGGTTGATCGCCACGATGCGTGCGCCGCGCTTAGCCGCTTCGCGCAACTCGCCCAGCATGCGCGGGTGGTTGGTGGCAGGGTTCTGGCCGAAAATCAGGAAGGTATCGGCATGCTCGAAATCATGCAATGTCACTGAGCCCTTGCCGATACCCACGGTAGGCGGCAGCGCCATGCTGGTGGATTCGTGGCACAGGTTGGAGCAGTCAGGGAAGTTGTTGGTGCCGAATTCGCGCACGAATAACTGATAGAGGAATGCAGCCTCGTTGCTGGCACGGCCGGAAGTATAGAAAATCGCCTCATTGGGGTCGTCCAGCGCATTCAGGTGCTGGGCCATCAGCTCGAAAGCGCCGTCCCAGGAAATTTCCTCGTACTTGTCAGTCGTGGGGTTGTAGCGCATCGGGTGGGTGAGGCGGCCCTCGTTTTCCAAGTCGAAATCGCTCCACTCCATCAGCTCGGTAACTGTGTGCTTGGCGAAGAACTCCGGCGGCACCCGCTTGGCGGTTGCTTCAGCCGCCACGGCCTTGACGCCGTTCTCGCAGAATTCGAAGGTGGAAGTGTGCTCCTTGTCCGGCCAGGCACAACCCGGGCAGTCGAAGCCGTCAGGCTGGTTCTGCGAAAGCAAGGTCATGACGCCCTTCACGGGGATCTTCTGCAGCGCGAGCTGCGCGGCAACTTGCTTCAATGCACCCCAGCCAGCGGCAGGGTGGTGGTAAGGCTTGATAGCGGCTTTGGGTTGCGACATATATTCCTTGATTGTTCAAAAACAGGCTGGTTGCCGCGAAGGCAAACCAGCGCTGTGAATACACAATGACGATTACAGCAATCGTAAGGAAACGAACAGAAGGAAACCAGATACAGAACCGGGGAAATTTTTGGGGTACAGTTGTATGGGGCTTGCTGTAGGAAATATGGTGATTGAGTTGAAATTATCAATAGCAGATTGTCAGTATTCCGGAGCTTTTAACTCCGGTAATCTGTGTTGATCGCTTTTAATGACTGGAGTGTGCTGTGCGGCGCAGGCTTGTCACCATCAGCCACACTCCCGCAATCACCATAGGCAAGCTCAGCCATTGCCCCATGCTTAATCCCAGCGATAGTAGGCCAAGGAAGCTGTCCGGCTCTCGCGTGAATTCCACCAGGAAGCGGAAACTGCCGTAGCCGATCAGGAACAGGGCTGACACCGTGCCCCTTGCGCGTGGTTTGCTGGAGTACCACCACAATAGAATGAAGAGGACAACGCCTTCGAGCAGGAATTCGTAAAGCTGCGAAGGATGGCGCGCAATGTCGTCCACCTGCGGGAACACCATGGCCCATGGCATATCGCTGGCGCGGCCCCAGAGCTCGCCATTGATGAAGTTGCCCATGCGTCCGGCACCGAGGCCAATAGGCACCAATGGGGCAACGAAATCCATGATGCCGAGGAAGGTGAGACCGCGACTGCGAGCGAATAGCCACATGGCGACCATGACGCCGATGAAACCGCCATGGAAGGACATGCCGCCTTGCCAGAGATAGAGTATTTCGTGGGGATGGGCCAGGTAATACTCATGCTGGTAGAACAATGCATAACCCAATCTGCCGCCGAGGATGACACCGAGCGCGCCATAGAACAGGGCGTCGTCCAGCATTTTTGGCGACCAGCCTTGCCAGGGCTGGTTGGCAATGCGCCAGCGGCCCAGCAGCAGGAATGCCATGAATCCGATCAGGTACATCAGGCCGTACCAGTGAATGCCAAATGAGCCGAGGTGGATGGCGACAGGATCGAATTGTGGGTGAACAAGCATTGGGATTGCACCTGGGATTGGAGTAAAATCGGTCAATTATATACGTTTAGTTTAGGGATATTATGCCGCAATATCGCTCCAAGACCTCCACCCATGGCCGCAATATGGCAGGCGCGCGTGCGCTCTGGCGTGCCACCGGGATGAAGGAGGAAGATTTTCAGAAGCCAATTATCGCTGTTGCCAACTCTTTTACTCAATTTGTGCCGGGACACGTGCATCTGAAGGATATGGGGCAGCTTGTCGCGCGTGAGATTGAGCGTGCAGGCGGTGTAGCCAAGGAATTCAATACGATTGCCGTGGACGATGGCATCGCTATGGGCCACAGCGGCATGCTGTACAGCCTGCCCAGTCGTGACCTGATTGCAGATGCCGTGGAGTATATGGTGAATGCTCACTGCGCGGATGCGCTGGTGTGCATTTCCAATTGCGACAAGATCACTCCTGGCATGCTGATGGCGGCCTTGCGCCTGAATATTCCGGTGGTGTTCGTTTCAGGTGGACCAATGGAAGCCGGCAAGGTCAACTGGCAAGGGCATATGCACAAGCTGGACCTCGTCGATGCGATGGTGGCCGCGGCGGACAGCAATGTCTCCGATGAAGAGTCCGATGCGATCGAGCGTTCCGCCTGCCCGACCTGCGGCTCCTGTTCCGGCATGTTTACAGCCAACTCCATGAACTGCCTGACCGAGGCGTTGGGCTTGAGCCTGCCTGGCAATGGATCCACCTTGGCCACCCATGCGGCACGCAAGGAGCTGTTCCTCAAGGCGGGCCGCCTGATCGTGGAAATCACCAAGCGCTATTACGAGCAGGATGACGAAAGCGTGCTGCCGCGCAGCATCGCCAACCTGCATGCCTTCGAGAACGCCATGAGCCTGGATGTAGCGATGGGCGGTTCGACCAACACCGTGCTGCACCTCTTGGCAGCGGCGCATGAAGCCAAGGTGGATTTCACCATGGCGGACATCGACCGCATCTCGCGCGGCGTGCCTTGCGTGAGCAAGGTCGCGCCTGCCACGGCCAAATATCACATGGAAGATGTGCACCGCGCAGGCGGCGTGATGGGCATTCTCGCCGAACTGAGCCGCGCCGGACTGATCCACCGTAATACGCCCACGGTACATAGTCCCACCTTGGGGGATGCGCTGGACAAGTGGGACATCATGACTACCACCGACGAGGACGTGAAGAAATTCTATCGCGCCGCGCCTGGCGGCATCCCGACCACTATCGCGTTCAGCCAGTCCATGCTCTGGCCGGAGCTGGATACCGACCGCAAGGAAGGCTGCATCCGCGACAAGGAACATGCCTATTCGCAGGATGGCGGCTTGGCCGTGCTGTACGGCAATATCGCGCTGGACGGCTGCATCGTGAAGACGGCTGGTGTGGACGACAGCATTCTCAAATTCACAGGCCGCGCGCGTATCTTTGAAAGTCAGGACGATGCAGTAGCCGGCATTCTGGCCGACAAGATCGAGGCAGGTGATATCGTCATCATCCGCTATGAAGGTCCGCGCGGCGGCCCTGGCATGCAGGAAATGCTCTATCCGACCAGTTATCTGAAATCCAAAGGCTTGGGCAAGGATTGTGCGCTGCTGACTGATGGCCGTTTCTCCGGAGGCACGTCCGGCTTGAGCATCGGCCATGCTTCTCCAGAAGCTGCCGAAGGCGGTGCCATCGGCCTGGTTGAAGAAAATGACACTATCGAGATCGACATCCCCAACCGCACCATCCACCTGGCGGTCAAGGATGAAGTGCTGGCCCATCGCCGTGCTGCCATGGAAGCACGTGGCAAAGATGCGTGGAAGCCGGTCAACCGTGAGCGTCATGTATCCGTTGCATTACGAGCGTATGCTGCCATGAGTACCTCTGCTGCCAGAGGGGCAGTGCGCGATGTGAGCCAGATTGAGAAATAAACTGGCTGCGCAATCACACACTATAAAAAGAATCGATAAGTTAGATTGAATAAAGCGTATGCAATCATTACATGAGTTGAATGCCCAATACGGGGTAGGGCATAAAATCCATTTTTCCGCAGACCTGAATGGCCTAGTGACACTGGAGGTGGAAAATCCCCATGCCACTGCCAAGGTGGCTTTGCAGGGCGGGCATGTCATGCAATGGCAGCCTCGCCATGCGGAGGCCCCCGTGTTGTGGCTCTCCGACCAGGCGCGTTTCGTTGCAGGCCGTTCCATTCGCGGTGGCGTGCCTGTCTGCTGGCCGTGGTTTGGCCCTCACCCCACGGATGAAACCTTGTGTCCGCACGGTTTTGCGCGCGTGGTGCAGTGGGAGATTGTGGATGCCAAGCCCGAGCCGGACAATACGACCAGCCTTGTCCTGAGGCTGGTAGGCAACAGCCAGGTAAAAAGCCAGTGGCCTTATGAGTGCGACCTGACGTTGACGGTCAATATCGGGCCTGTGCTCAAAATGTCGCTTACTACTGCCAATCATGGCGACAAGCCCTTTACCATCGGCGAAGCCTTGCATACCTACTTCAATGTCAGCGATATCGAAGTGGTCAAGATTCTGGGTCTGGATCAGACGGAATATGAAGACAAGGTCGAGGATTATGCGCTCAAGCGGCAATCCGGTGAAGTCACGTTCAATGACGAGGTGGACCGTGTTTATCTCAACACGACGGCGACCTGTGTGCTGGAAGATCCGGGCCTGCGCCGTCGGATTGTGATCGAGAAATCCGGTAGCCATTCCACCGTGATATGGAACCCTTGGGAACGCAAGGCTGCTGAAATCGGCGATCTGGGCAGTCATTACGGCTGGCGGCACATGGTCTGTGTCGAAAGCTCGAATGTCAGGGAAAATGTGGTAACAGTCGCACCTGGTACTTCGCATACTTTGCATGTGCAATACAGCACGGAAGGTTTATAGCGTATCTCAGGACGGCCTGATGGACAGGCCGGCATGAAGCAAGATTGTAGTGGCACTTATTGGGGGAGTAGCAAAGCTCCCAAGGAGGGGAAATGAAAACAATCATAAGCACATTGGCAGCAGTCGGTTGCCTGCTGATGGCTGGGCAGGCGGCTGCGGTGGATGCCAAGGCAGCAGAATCGCTGGCGCAGAAGAACGGTTGCCTGGCATGTCATACCATCAAGGAGAAAGTGATTGGCCCGGCGTTGCGTGATATTGCCGCCAAATACCGTGGTGAGGCAGGTGCTGAAGCCAAGCTGGTAGGCCGGGTAAAGAATGGTACCAGCGGCGTTTGGGGGCCGGTACCCATGGGGCCGAACAGTCCTCAGGTCAAGGATGAAGATATCAAGGTGATTGTGCAGTGGATATTGACGCTGTAAAGCATATTTGAAATTGCCATCCGGCGTATTTTGGAAAACCAGCCGCAATCCGGCTGGTTTTTTCTTTTCTGGAATGTATTGGTGTTATGGGTGTTTGAGTTTGCTGTGATGCATGGAATACACGAAATATACCGCAATGCCGATACTGACCCAGACCAGGAAGCGGTGCCAGGTTTCTGCAGGCAGGAAGGCCATCAGCGCGCTGCATGACACAATGCCCAGCAACGGGATCACCGGGCCGCCTGGATTTTTGAACGGGCGCGGCAGGTCAGGTTGCCGCACGCGCAGGACGATGACGCCGACGCAGACCATGACGAAACTGGCGAGGGTGCCGATATTGACGGTTTCTGCCAAGGTGCCGAGCGGAAAGAAGCCTGCGACGATGGAAATGATGCTGCCGCAGAACAGGATGACTGTGGTAGGCGATTGCCGTTCAGGATTGACCTTGGAGAATGCCACGGGGATGAGGCCATCACGGCTCATGGCATAGAGGATGCGGGTGAGGCCGTAGAGCAATACCAGCAATACTGTAATCAACCCTGCCAATACGCCAGTCGCCACCAATGTGGATGACCATGCATAACCCAGTTGGCTCAAGGCATAGGCGACCGGGGAAGAGACATTGAGATCACTATAGTGCAACACACCGGTCAGCACGCCGGAAACCAGGATGTAGATAATAGTGCAGAAGGTGACGGAAGCAATCAGGCCGATCGGCAGGTCGCGCTGGGGATTGCGTGCTTCATCGGCAGCAGTGGAGACAGCATCAAAACCGAAATAGGCAAAAAATACCAGGGAAGCGCCAGCCAGTATGCCGATATTGTTGCCGTCCGCTTGGCTTGAGAACCAGCCGAACGGTATGAAGGGGTGCCAGTTATTGGTGTTGATGTGGCCGATAGCGATGGCAAGGAAAATAACGATGGTACTGAGCTTGATCGCCACGATAATGTTGTTGACGGTAGAGCTTTGCTTGACGCCGCTGATCAGCACAAAAACCAGTAGCCAGATAATGCCGAAGGCAGGCAGGTTGATGAGGCCACCCTGGCTGGGCGCCTTGGTCCAGATATCGGGGATGGTGATGCCAAAATTGGCCAGGGTATTGATGAAATAACCCGACCAGCCGTTGGCGACTGCTGCGGCGCCCACGCCATATTCCAGCAGCAATATCCATGCGATCACCCAGGCAATGAATTCACCGAATGCAACGTAACTATAGCCATAGGCGCTGCCGGAGCCGCCAATGGAGGAAGCCAGTTCGGCATAGGCAAAGCCGGCGAATGCAGCAGCCAGACCGGCGATGATGAAGGAAATCACCACGGCTGGACCCGAATATACTGCAGCGGCAATGCCCGTGAGCACGAAAATTCCCGTGCCGATGGCGCAGCCTATGCCAAGCAGAGCGAGATCAAAAGCAGATAAGCACTTCTTCAGGCCACACTGTCCGTGTTTCTCAATGGGCTTGGTGCGGAAGAGCTGGGCAAGCATGGGATTCCCTTGTGTTTAGTTTTCTCTTGTTGGTTTGCCAGTATGCATGAAAGAAGGAGGTTTTAGCAGGTTTCAGTTTTATTGCAATAGTAGGGGAGATTAAAAACCAGCGTATGGAGGTGATTGGGGTAAATCATTCTTGTTGACGCTGGAGGGAGAGTGCTTTTCGCTTGCCAGCGAGTCACTTTCATTTGCTTCGCCAAATAAAAGTAACCAAAGCAAAGGCAACCCCGGAGTCTACGCCGGGAGCTGAGCTCCCGGTACCCTGCGTTGCTCAATCTGTCTGGGCGCTTGCTGAACTCGCTGCGCTCAAACAAACGCAAGCGCTTAATCCAGCCAGATTTGCGCTACCGGCGCAGCTAGGCGGGGAAACCAGCGTCAAACCCATACTTGGTATCACTGCACTTGTTCTTGATCTTGTGGTTATTTTCCTAGCCAATCACGCCCGGTAATGAAGTCGCTGTATAGCCTGGCTTCCGGCGAACCTGTTTCTGGCTTCCAGTCGTAGCGCCATTTGACGATGGGCGGCATGGACAACAGGATGGATTCGGTACGTCCGTTGGATTGCAGCCCAAAAATGGTGCCGCGGTCGTAGATCAGGTTGAACTCGACATAGCGTCCGCGGCGGTAGGCCTGGAAATCACGCTCGCGTTCGCCGTATGGCGTATCCTTGCGCCGCTGCACGATCGGCAGGTAGGCGTTGATGAAGGCATCCCCCACGCTGCGCTGGAAGGCAAAGCTTTGCTCGAAACCCAGCTCGCTGAAGTCGTCAAAGAAAATGCCACCGACGCCGCGTGCTTCCTGACGGTGCTTGAGATAGAAATATTCGTCGCACTCTTTTTTGAACTGCGGGTAATACTGCTCGCCAAATGGTTGCACAGCCTCGCGGCAGGTGCGATGAAAATGTATGGCATCATCCTCGAAGCCATAATAAGGCGTGAGGTCCATGCCGCCGCCAAACCACCAGATTGGCTCCTCGCCGCTTTTTTCCGCGACAAAGAAGCGCACGTTCATATGCACAGTGGGGACATAGGGATTGCGCGGGTGGAATACCAGCGAGACGCCCATGGCCTGCCAACTGCGGCCTGCGGCTTCCGGGTGGGCGACGCTGGCAGAGGGCGGCAGCTTGGTGCCTTTGACGTGTGAGAAGCCTATCCCTGCGCGTTCAAATACATTCCCTTCCTCCAGCATGCAGGAAGTACCGCCGCCGCCTTCCGCTCGCTGCCAGCTATCGTGCAGGAAACGCTTGCCATCTACCAGCTCAACGGCTTCCACAATGCGGGTTTGCAGGCCTTGAAGATAATCGAAGATTGCATTTGGGTTCATGAAGCTCTCCAGGAGTAAGACAAATATATGATGAACAGATGATCTTAAAATGGATGGTCTGGGTTAAGGGCGCAGGATTTTACCGGTACGCAAATCCTGTATGGTAGAAGGTTTGCTCGCGCCGCCGGTTCTACCGGGTAGCACCCGGACACGAGAGCCGAACAGGCGATAGCATTCGCGCGTGGTTTTAGCGGGTACCCGTCCATTGTGGTTGGCGCTGGTGGAAACCAGCGCCATGCCCGCATTGCGGCATAGCCTGGATGCAAATGGATTGGCTGTCACCCGGACAGCCAGCGAGGTATGCTTACCTCTGAGCAAGGCAGGAGCGCGTGTCGAGGCAGGCACCAGCCAAGTATGGGGGCCGGGCCAGCGGGTGAACATGCGTTGTTTCTGCTCTGGCGTGACCGGTGCGATGAGTTTTGTTAATTGCGCAAAACGATGGGCGATCACGATCAGCCCTTTGCGCTGCGGGCGGCCTTTGATACGCAATAATCGTTTCAATGCATGGGGATTGGTCGGGTCGCAACCGAGCCCGAAGCAGGACTCGGTTGGATAGGCAATGACACCGCCGCTACGCAAAAAAGCCTGTAGTGCGCGGTCTTGCATAGTAATCGTAAATGTTTCTTGTCAGGATTTGACGGCGCGGTAGCCGATGTCGGTACGGAACTGCATACCGTCGAAATGGATACCTTCGGCGATCCGGTATGCTTGCGACTGTGCATACTTGACCGTTTCGCCCAGCGCCGCCACACATAATACGCGGCCGCCACTGGTGACGACCTTGCCATCTTTCATGGTGGTGCCGGCATGGAATACATGCGCATCTTCCAGTTCCTTGGGCAGGCCGGTGATTTCATCGCCGAGACGTGGAGTGTCGGGGTAGTTGGCGGATGCCAGCACCACGCCCAGCGCGCTACGGCGGTCCCAGTCAGCCTGGGCTTCATTCAGTGAGCCGTTGATAGCATGCTCTACCAGACCAACCAGGTCGCTCTTGAGGCGCAGCATGATGGGCTGTGTTTCCGGGTCGCCCATGCGGCAATTGAATTCCAGCGTCTTGACGCTGCCATCCTCGCCGATCATAAGGCCAGCATAGAGAAAGCCGGTATAGGGGATACCGTCTTTTGCCATGCCTGCCACGGTAGGGTCGATAATTTCGCGCATGACCTTGGCGTGGATGTCCGGCGTGACGACGGGAGCGGGGGAGTATGCGCCCATGCCGCCGGTGTTCGGGCCCTGGTCGCCGTCCAGCAGGCGCTTGTGGTCCTGGCTGGTGGCCAGCGGCAGGACATGCTTGCCATCGACCATGACAATGAAGCTGGCTTCCTCGCCGGTGAGGAATTCCTCGATCACCACGCGCGCGCCAGCAGCACCCAGTTTGTTGTCGGCAAGCATGGCGTCAATCGCCGCATGCGCTTCGTCTTCGTTCATGGCGACAACAACGCCCTTGCCAGCAGCCAGGCCATCGGCCTTGATTACAATGGGCGCACCTTGCTGCTTTATATAGTCATGCGCGGCATCGGCGTCGGTGAAGGTGGCGTAAGCTGCGGTCGGGATATTGTGGCGTATCATGAACGCTTTGGCGAAGTCCTTGGAGCTTTCCAGTTGCGCGGCAGCCTGGGTAGGGCCGAAAATCTTCAGGCCCGCGGCGCGGAACGCATCGACCACGCCTTGCGACAGTGGCGCTTCGGGACCGACGACGGTGAGGCCGATCTGCTCTTGCTGCGCAAACTCGACCAGTTCGGAGACCTTGGTGATGGGCACGTTGACCATATCGGGGTCAAGCGCGGTGCCTGCATTGCCTGGCGCCACAAATACGCGGCTGATCCGCTCGCTCTGCGCAAGCTTCCATGCCAGTGCGTGCTCACGTCCGCCGCCGCCGATTACCAAAATTTTCATCGTTATCCTTTAAATACAACTGGGCAGAGAAGCCCGTATTTTATACCGGAGGTAAATTTTTTATTCACGCTGCGGGTTAAAAATAGAACAGGTCCTTGATAGCAAGACGCGGCGACGCAGACAGTACATATGCGTACGGCAAGGAGCCGCAACGCCGCTAGCAAGGGGCTGTTCTATTTTTCAATGGCGGAAGTGGCGGATGTTGGTGAATACCATCACTAATCCGTGCTCATCCGCCGCCGCAATCACCTCATCATCGCGAATACTGCCACCCGGCTGGATCACGCAGCTGGCGCCAGCTGCTGCCAGCACATCCACGCCATCGCGGAACGGGAAGAAAGCATCGGAGGCGACGGCAGAGCCTTGCAGGGGCAACCCGGCACTCTGTGCCTTGATTGCAGCAATTTTGGTGCTGTCCACTCGACTCATTTGGCCTGCGCCCACGCCCAGGGTCATGCCGTTGCCGCAGAAGACGATGGCATTGGATTTGACGTATTTGGCCACGCGCCAAGCGAACAACAGGTCTTCCAGTTGTTCGGGCGTTGGCTGCTTCTTGGTGACGACCTTGATGTCGGCAACATTGATTTCATGGTTATCCGCGGTCTGGATCAGCACGCCGGAACTTACCCGTTTGGTGTCGTGCGAGTTGCGACCATGGCTCCAGGCGCTGTCGCCACCAGCAGGCAGGGCGATCTTGAGCATGCGCACATTGGTCTTGGCCTTGAAAATTTCCAGGGCTTCGTCGGTGTAGCCAGGGGCAATCAGGACTTCGACAAACTGTTTGGAAACGGCTTCGGCAGCGGTGCCATCCAGGGTTTGATTGAAAGCGATAATGCCGCCGAATGCAGAGGTTGGGTCAGTCTGAAAGGCTTTTTGGTAGGCTTCCAGCGGGTTTTCTCCTGTGGCCACGCCGCAAGGATTGGCATGCTTGACGATAACGCAGGCAGTGCCGTCAAAACTCTTGACACATTCCCATGCTGCGTCGGCATCGGCGATGTTGTTGTACGACAGCTCCTTGCCTTGTAATTGTTGGGCAGTTACCAGCGAGCCTGGCGCAGGATAGAGGTCACGGTAGAATGCAGCGGTCTGGTGCGGGTTTTCGCCATAGCGCAGATCTTGCACCTTGACCAGGCGACCATTGAGCTGACCTGGAAATTCGTTGCGGGTGCCATCGGCATTGAAGGAAGACAGGTAATCGCTGATTGCGCCGTCATAGTTGCTGACGCGATTGAATGCTGCCACGGACAGGGCGAAACGAGTCGCTCTGCTGGTGGCGCCGTTGGTGCTGCGCATTTCGGCCAGGACTTCTTCATATTGCGAAGCATCGGTGAGCACAGCGACGTCCTGCCAGTTCTTGGCGGCGGAGCGCACCATGGCCGGGCCGCCGATGTCGATGTTCTCAATGGCGTCTTCCAGCGTGGCGTCAGGACGTGCCACAGTCGCCTCGAAGGGATAGAGATTGACTACGATCATGTCGATATTCGGAATGCCCGCAGTTTGCATCGCAGCCACATGCTCGGACAGGTCGCGACGGCCCAGCAGACCACCATGCACCTTGGGATGCAGGGTCTTGACCCGGCCATCCAGCATTTCCGGGAATCCGGTGTAGTCGCTGACTTCAATCACGGCAATGCCGTTGTCGCGGAACAGCTTGGCCGTGCCGCCGGTGGAAAGAATTTCTACACCGAAACCAGCCAGTGCCTGGGCAAATTCAAGAATACCGGTTTTATCGGAAACACTGATAAGCGCTCGTTTGATCACAGCCATAATGAAAACTCTGAAGAGAAGGGGTTATTGGAGGTTGTGCTGCTGCAGTTTCTTGCGCAGGGTGTTGCGGTTGAGACCGAGAATTTCAGCAGCTTTGCTCTGGTTGCCGCCAGCACGGTTCAGTACATATTCAAGCAAGGGTTTTTCCACACATTGCAGCACCATGTCGTACACGGCATGGGGTGGCTGTCCGTCGAGATCCTTGAAATATTCGTCCAAGGCCGCGCGCACGCAGCTGGTGAGATCCTGTTGGCTACTCATTATGCAGCCAGGACCTCGTTGTTACTTTCGGCGGTGTCTGGTTCGTATTGCAGGCGTTCGTTACGCTGCTTGAGCTCGCCGAAGAAATCGTTGATGGATTGCAGTTGCTCTTCCACGGTCTGCAGCTGGTTCATGTGGTGGCGGAAGTTGGCGGAACCAACCAGCCCCTTGGTGTACCAGGAAATGTGTTTGCGCGCGACGCGCATGCCGGTGAGTTCGCCGTAGAAATTGTATAGGTCGTGGATATGCTCCAGCATGACCTGGTGAATTTCCTCCACGGCAGGCGCAGGCAGGTGCTCGCCAGTTTGCAGGAAATGCTCGGTCTCACGGAATATCCAAGGGCGGCCTTGGGCGGCGCGGCCGATCATCACGGCATCGGCCTTGGTGTAATCAAGCACGAACCTGGCTTTTTCCGGCGTGGTAATGTCGCCATTGGCAATTAATGGAATGTTGATCGCCTGTTTGACAGCGGCAATCGTGTCATATTCTGCATCGCCCATATACAGGCAGGCCCGGGTGCGGCCATGCATGGCCAACGCCTGCACGCCAATATCTTCCGCCATTCTGGCGACAGCGACAGCATTGCGGTTGTTCTTGTCCCATCCGGTGCGGATTTTCAGGGTGACCGGCACATCCACGGCATTGACCACGGCCTTGAGGATTTGCGATACCAGAGGTTCGTCCTTGAGTAGCGCGGAACCAGCCATGACATTGCAGATTTTCTTCGCGGGGCACCCCATGTTGATATCGATGATCTGGGCGCCATTGTCTACGTTGTGCTTGGCGGCTTCCGCCATCATCTTGGGGTCGGCGCCTGCGATCTGTACCGAGATCGGGTCGACCTCGCCTTCATGGTTGGCGCGGCGCAAGGTCTTGGCGCTGCCATAGAGCAGGGAGTTGGACGTCACCATTTCGCTCACTGCAAGGCCCGCGCCCATACGCTTGCACAGTACACGGAAAGGACGGTCGGTTACGCCCGCCATCGGGGCGACTACCAGATTGTTCTTCAGCTTGTAAGGACCGATCTGCACCTGACTATAACCGTATCAATGACATGGGAAAGCTGCCTATTTTATATGCAAATGGAGAGAGAACAAAGTAGATATTGATGGCCCGTGCCGGACAGGGACTGGGAGGGGCGGCAGATAGCTTGATTTTGCCTTGGCTACCCGGCCTTTGGGCTGGGTAGCATGGCTTAGGGATGACGATGTTACGAGAGAGGTTTACAACTTGAAAACAGATACCGTCTTGAGCAATCTTTGCGCCTGTTCTTCCAGTGCATGTGCCGCCGCCATGGCTTCTTCCACCAGCGCGGCATTTTGCTGGGTGGTTTCATCCATGGAGGTGATGGCCAGATTGATCTGTTGGATGCCGCTGCTCTGTTCCTCGGAAGCATGGGCAATCTCTGTCATGATGTCGGAAACCTGTTGCACAGTGTCGACCACTTCCTGCATGGCCTTTCCTGCGTCGGTGACTTGAGTGGAGCCCTTACCGATCATGCTCACTGAGCCGTCGATCAATTGCTTGATTTCCTTGGCGGCATTGGCGCTGCGTTGCGCCAGAGTGCGGACTTCCTGGGCAACGACGGCAAAACCACGGCCTTGTTCGCCAGCGCGCGCGGCCTCCACTGCGGCATTCAGGGCCAGGATGTTGGTCTGGAAGGCAATACCTTCGATCACAGTGGTAATCTCCGACATCTTGCGGGATTCCTCGCTGATCTGCTGCATGGTGCCTACAGCATCACTCACCTTGCCGCTTGCGCGCCCTGCGGTGCTGGAGGCTGAAATGGCAAGCTGGTTGGCCGAACGGACGTTGTCCGTGTTTTGGCCCACAGTGGAGGTAAGTTCTTCCACGCTGGCAGCGGTTTCTTCCAGCGAGGCCGCCTGGTTTTCCGTCCGGCTGGACAAATCGCTGTTGCCGAGAGCAATCTCGGAAGCTGCGCTGGAGACATTCTCGCTGCCGGTGCGAATGTCGCCGACAAGGTTGCGTAATTTTTCCTGCATGGTTTTCATGGCATGAAGCATGCTGAAATTGTCGCCCGGCGAAAGCTGGACGGTAGTATTCAGGTTGCCGTCCGCAATTTGGCGGGCCAGGTCTGAGGCGGCTGCTGGTTCACCGCCGATGGGACGGATGACCAGGCGATCCAGCAGATAGGCCAAGGCCAGGGAGACGATGAGTACACTCACCAGGCCGATGACAATGGCAGTGTTGCGCAGGCTGCGCACTCCTTTCAATACCTCGCTTTCAGGCACGGAAATCGCAAAGGACCAGGGCGTCTTGCTATAGGCGATATGAATAGGCTGGAATATGCGCATAAGGACGGTATCCAGCGCGTGGTCGTATACCGTATCGTTCAGGCTTTGTCCGTCAGTGATGGATTTCCTGATGTTATTCCATACGGTATCCTTGGGAACTGGTTTTCCAATATTGGCCGCATCACGGTCGCCCACGTAAGTGGCCTGGTTGGAGAGTAGGCTGGCGAATCCGTTGCCATAAGGCTTGATCTGGCTGACTTTCTGCTGGAATTCCGACAGCAATATGTCGATGCCGACGGCGCCCACGACCTTGCCTTGGTGAAAGACGGGCACCACCATGCTGGTGATCAGTTCTTGCCGGTTGCCGACATCATAGGGATAAGGTTCGAGTAAGGTTTCTTGGCCGCTTTTATGCGCCAACTGGTAGTAGTCGCCCGCGCCCGGCTTGTCGTAGTCGGTTAGTGCCGTAACCTCGGCTGTCCCGCTGCTGCGGTGCCAATAGGGCACATAGCGCCCGGTCGCATCGGTACCGGGCTGGTTCACGAATACATTGTCGCGACCATCGAAGGCGTTGGGTTCCCAGATGGTCCATACCGCGATGAACGACGGATTGCCTTCCAGCACCCGTTTCAACATGCTGTCGCCCAGCTTGCGGTTGGCAAGCCCTGCATTGTGCAAGCCCTCCAGAGAGTGCGCCAGCGTGCGCGCAGTGTCGAAAGCGACTTCAAACTCTGCCTTGACTGCCCCGGCGTATTGCATGGAGAGTGTGTCGGAGTATTGCAGCGCGGATTCTTTTTGCAGGCTGGCGGCCTTGTAGGAGAGGATGGAAATGGTAAGGCCGAAGCCGCCAACAATCATTGCTGTGACGACCAGGAGTACCTGGGTTCTTAACTTGAGGGAATGAAACGCGGTCATGGTATCCAGTTCGGCTAATAGTTATTGTTGAAGAGAAAAACTTCCGAGGCAGTATGCCAGGGATGGCTATGCAAGAGAACGGCAATAATTTGCTTGCTGAATAGCAATAACTGGCAATACTTGAAATCCTCGCGCTGGGCCTGGCGTATCAAGGGGCGGTTTCGGCTTCCAGCCGGGTTAACCAGGCAAAGGCATGCGCATCGCTGGCGCCGCACATTTCAATATTGGGTTGCAGCGAGGCGCAGACGGCGGGCCGTGCCGGATGGCCGAAGATCATGCAGCGGTTTTGTTGATCAAGCTGAACGCAGCGCTCGCCTGCTTTTTTGCCATTGGGCATGCCGGGAATGGCGGTGGAGATGGAAGGCGCGATACAGCATGCGCCACAACCTGGGCGGCATTCCATGATTATGCGAGTGCTTGCCATGGATGGCCTGCTCTGTCCAGTGCAGAACAGATATGCTGCATGGCCGCCTGCACATCCATAGCCTGGCCTTTGACACCGAGCTCTATGGTACGGCGGGTATCCAGACGCGGCAGGCTGAACAGCTTGAGAGTGGGGAATTGCCGCGTGATTTCCTCCATCAAGTCCAGCAACTGGCTTTCCCCAGTATCGAATACCAGGATGGATGACTCAGAAGTGGTGTGCTGGTGGAACAGGTGGGAGTAATGGGTATCCAGTATCCATTCCGTCATTGGCCAGGACATTTCCGGGAAACCGGGCATGAAGTAATGATGACCGAGCGAAAATCCTGGCACGCGGTTCACCGGGTTGGGAATCAGTGCGGCTCCCTGGGGGAAATCGGCCATGAGGACGCGCTTGGGATAAGCGGCCTCGCCGAAACGTTCTTCAATTTCCGTCACTGCGCCTGCATGGCGGGCGATGGGCAAGCCAGCCGCTTCCGCGGCAGCCTGTCGTGTCTGGTCGTCTGGCGTGGCACCGATACCGCCGAAGCTGAAGACGATATCCTGGCTGGTCATGGTGCGGCGTAGGGTGGCGGCAATCTGGGTACGGTCGTCACCGAGGTATTCCGCCCATGACAGACTCAGGCCACGTGTGGTCAGTAGAGAGATGATTTTGTTTAGATGCGCGTCCTGGCGCTTGCCGGAGAGAATCTCATCGCCAATGATGATGGCGCCGAAACGTGGCAGTGTATTGTTGGTCATGGGTGGTATGGTGATAGAGGCTGGCAGGTATTTTGCAGCAAATAACTCATGTTTTGCAGGGTAGTGTCGATGAAAAGGCTAAAATAGCCCTGAGTATTATCAATAGACCTTCACCATGAGCAACTCCAAAAACAACCCGGATGACGAAATCCTATGCTTTTGCAGCGGCGTCAAGCGCGGCAAGATTCGCGAACTGTACCGGCAGGGTTTCGACCTTCAGGGCATTGCCGATATGACTGGAGCAATGACTGGCTGCGGCGGCTGCGAGTGGGAAATTGAGTATTTTCTCAAAGAGCTGGAACAGCAAGGAAAGTAGCTTGCTTTCATCATAATTTAGTGAGCCGCTTCCCAGTTCGCGCCCACACCTACCTCTGCCAGTAATGGCACATCCAGTTTGGTAACCCCTTGCATGAGCTGTGGCAGGGTTTGCTTGACCATTTCCAGTTCCATATCCGGTACCTCCAGTACCAGTTCATCATGCACTTGCATGATGATCTTGCTGTGGAGCTGCTGTTCGTTTAACCAACGATCTACGGCAATCATGGCGAGCTTGATCAGGTCGGCAGCCGTGCCCTGCATGGGAGCATTGATAGCCGCGCGCTCCGCGCCCGCGCGGCGCATGCCGTTGGGGCTGTTGATCTCTGGTACCCACAACCTGCGGCCAAAGAAGGTTTCGACGTAGCCTTGCTCTTTTGCCACCATGCGCGTGTTCTGCATATATTCGCGCACGCCGGGATAGCGTGTGAAATAGCGGTCTATATAGTTCTGCGCCGCGCTGCGCTCGATATTCAGATTCTGCGCGAGGCCGAAGGCGCTCATGCCGTAGATCAGGCCGAAGTTGATTACCTTGGCGTAGCGGCGCTGTTCGCTGCTGACTTCGTCGCGTTGCACGCCAAAAATCTCGGCAGCGGTGGCGCGGTGGATGTCCTCTCCGCGGGCGAATGCGGAAAGCAAGCCTTCATCCTGTGACAGATGCGCCATAATGCGCAGTTCGATCTGCGAGTAATCGGCGGAAATGATCTGCGACCCTTTCGGCGCGATAAATGCTTCGCGGATGCGGCGGCCTTCCGCGGTGCGCACAGGGATGTTCTGCAAATTGGGGTCGGAGCTGGCCAGGCGCCCTGTGATCGCCACGGCCTGGCTGTAGCTGGTGTGCACGCGGCCTGTGATTGGGTTGATCATGCGCGGCAGCTTGTCGGTGTAGGTGGATTTCAGCTTGGCGAGGCCGCGGTATTCCAGCAGTACTTTTGGCAGCGGGTAATCCAGCGCCAGCTCCTGCAGCACGTCTTCATCGGTGGAAGGCGCGCCGCTCGGGGTTTTCTTCAATGGCTTGATACCGAGTTTGCCGAATAGGATTTCCTGCAATTGTTTGGGCGAGCCGAGGTTGAAAGGCTGGCCTGCGATGTCGTAAGCCTGTTGTTCCAGTCCCAGCAGCTTTTGTCCCAGCTCATTGCTTTGTGCCTGCAACATGGTCTGGTCGATCAGCACGCCATTGCGTTCTATGGTGTAGAGGATGTCGAGCAAGGGCATTTCAATATTGCGATAAATAAACTCCAGCTTGTCGTCTGCTTCGATTTGTGGATAAAGCGCCTGGTGCAGTTGCAGGGTGATGTCCGCGTCCTCGGCGGCATAATCAGACGCAGTTTCGATATTGACCTGGCTGAACGGCACCTGCTTGGCGCCTTTGCCGGCGATTTCCTCATAGGTCACGGTCTTGATGCCGAGATGACGCATGGCGAGGTCGTCCATGCCATGTGTGCGGTGGCTTTCCAGCACATAGGACTGCAGCAGCGTATCGTGAGCGATGCCGTTCAGCACGATGCTGTGGTTGGCGAGCACATGTTTGTCATACTTGAGGTTCTGGCCTAGTTTGGAGGTGGAAGCGTCTTCCAGGATAGGCTTGATCTGCTGCAGGACGTTTGCAAAATCCAGTTGTTGGGGAGCGCCGGCGTAATTATGTGCCAGCGGAATGTAGGCCGCCTTGCCCGGCGTAATAGAGAACGACATGCCGACCAGTTTGGCTTGCATGGCATCCAGGCTGGTGGTTTCGGTGTCGAAAGTGATTAAAGGCGCTGACTTGAGCAGCAGCAGCCATTTGTCCAGGCTGGCCTGATCGAGGATAGTCTCGTAATTGCGGCCAGCGTTCTGGGCAACGCCGAACATGTCAGCCGTTGCAGGCGGCGAGGCAGGTCTGGTGGGGGGGGTTCCGCCGGCATCCAGTTCGCGTCGCCAGGTCTTGAATTCGAAGCGCTCATAAAGTTCGGCCAGTTTGGCATTGTCGGCAGGTTGGCTGACCAGCTCGGTCACGGCCTGGGGCAAATCGAGATTGCAGCGGATGGTGATCAGTTCGCGTGCCCTGGGCAGCCAGTCCAGCGCCTTGCGCAGGTTGTCGCCGACCACGCCGGTGATCTGGTCGGCATGGTGGATGATATTATCCAGCGAGCCATGCTGAGTCAGCCATTTCACGGCAGTTTTCGGCCCGACCTTCTCCACGCCCGGTACATTGTCCACACTGTCGCCGATCAGGGTGAGGTAGTCGATGATCCGGTTGGGCGGAATGCCGAACTTGGCTTCCACGCCTGCTTCATCCAGCACTTCGTTGGTCATGGTGTTGACCAGCTTGATATGCGGCGTGACGAGCTGGGCCATGTCCTTGTCGCCAGTCGAGATCACGACCTGCATCCCTTCGGATTCAGCTTGTCTTGCCAGGCAGCCGATCACATCATCGGCTTCTACGCCATCCACCATCAGCAGGGGCCAGCCCATGGCCTTGATTGCCTCATGCAGGGGCTCAATTTGCCGGGAAAGGTCATCCGGCATGGATGGGCGGTTGGCTTTGTATTCGGGATAAATATCGTCGCGGAAGGTTTTCCCCTTTGCATCGAAGATGCAAGCGCTATAATCAGCCGGGTAATCCTTATGCAGGCGGCGCAGCATATTCAGCACGCCATACATCGCGCCCGTGGGCTCGCTCGCCTTGTTGCGCAGGTCGGGCAGGGCATGAAAGGCGCGATAGAGGTAGGACGAGCCGTCTACTAATAACAATGTTTTCATCTTGAATTGAGTGTGAACTTTATGTCAGCTGCGAAAAAACTTCCCAAGATACTGGACCCAGAACTCCCCAACAAGAAGTACTCGGCGCGTGAATCGTGGCGTGCTTTCGAGATTATGGCAGAATTCGTCGAAGCGACCGAGCGCATGAAGGAAATCACGCCCGCGGTATCCATCTTCGGCAGTGCGCGCACTCCGCCCGACCATCACTATTACAAACTGACGGAAGAAATTGCGCGGTTATTGTCCGACGCTGGCTTCAGTGTCATTTCCGGTGGCGGCCCCGGTATCATGGAAGCGGCGAATAAAGGCGCATATAAGGGAAAATCGCCCAGTATCGGCCTCAATATCGAATTACCGCATGAGCAGAAAGGCAATCCCTACCAGGACATCAGCCAGAACTTCCAGCATTTCTTCATGCGCAAGGTGATGTTCGTCAAATACGCTTCGGCCTATGTGGTCATGCCGGGTGGTTTCGGAACGCTGGATGAGCTGATGGAAGCGCTTACGCTCATCCAGACCGCCAAGACGCGCCGGATTCCCATTATATTGGTGCACGAGCCTTTCTGGCGTGGCATGCTGAGCTGGATACGAGAGACCTTGGTGGGCGAGGGCATGATCTCGCCGGAGGATATGGATTTGCTGCAGGTGATCGATAGGCCGCACGAGATTGTTGAAGCCATTTTCCGTCATTATGAAACCCGTGGTTTCGAGCCATCTGCCGCAGAACAGCAGATCATGCAGTTCTATCTGTAAAACGGTTGCCGAAGAGCGCTGTTTTTCAGGCGCTGACCTGTTGTGAATAAACAACAGTGCTCTTTTGGGCAATCAGGCGATTTGGTAGAATCAAGCAATTCATCTGGACTGGGGTTGTCATGCGTATTGAAAGAATGTTGCTGGTATTGGCGCTGTTGCTACCGCTGATGGCCTCTGCTGCGGAAATTCCCGAAAACCTGGAACCGCTGCCCGAGCCGCCTCCGCCGCCTGCGGGTATGGAAGGGGATGAGTTGGAGCCTGAGGTGACTATCGTCAAGAAAGGCGAGGAAACGGTGGAGGAATACCGTATCAATGGCGAGCTTTACATGATGAAGGTCACCCCAAAGACGGGCGTGCCTTATTACCTGGTCAAGGATGATGAGAATGCCGGATGGTCGCGTAACGACGGGGTTGCCCAGCCGATCAGCATTCCAAAGTGGGTGTTGTTCCGCTTCTAGTTTTCTGATTTTGATACTTGGGGAGATGCCTGCATTCTCCCCATTTCCCATTCTGCCTTTCCAAAAGTTCTCTTATGTCCGTATTCACCACCGTTTCCACAGAGCAGATGCAGCAATGGCTCAAGAGCTATCCTCTTGGTGAGCTACTGGACTTGCAGGGGATTGCGTCAGGCATTACCAATACCAATTATTTTGTCACCACCACCACTGGCCGTTATGTGCTGACCCTGTTTGAAGAGCATAGCGCCGAAGAGCTACCGAACTTTCTCGATCTCATGACGCATCTGGCCGAGCGGGGCATTCCTTGCCCGCATCCGGTCAGGAACAATAACGGTCATTCGCTGGGCGAGCTCAATGGCAAGCCGGCGGCGCTGGTGAGCTGCCTGGCGGGAAAATCGCTGGAGCATCCTTTGCCGCAGCATTGCGCCGAGATCGGCAATGTGCTGGCACGCATGCATGTGGCTGGTGCATCGTTTCAGGGCAGGATGAGCAATTTGCGCTGCCGGAATTGGCGCATTGCCACGGCTGCCAAAGTATCGCCCTTGCTGGATGATGAAAACCGCCAGATGCTGGATGCGCAACTGGCGTTCGAGCGGACATTCGATACCAGCGCATTGCCGCAAGGCATCATCCACGCCGACCTGTTCCGCGACAATGTGCTCATGGACGGCGACAAGGTGGGCGGTCTGATCGATTTCTACTATGCCTGTCATGATGTGTTGCTGTATGACATCGCCATTACGGTCAACGACTGGTGCGTCAATGCGGATGGCAGCCTCGATGCTGAGCGTGTGCAGTCCCTGCTCAATGCTTACCATGCAGTGCGCCCGTTGACAGAGGAAGAGCAGCATGCCTGGCTAGGCATGCTGCGCGTCGCCGCCATGCGCTTCTGGCTGTCGCGCCTCAACGACCTGCATTTTCCGCAGGAAGGGGAGCTGACCCATGCCAAGGATCCTGTCTATTTCGAGCGCATCCTGCGCCAAGGGATTGCAGCGCGCGAGCAAATACTGGCGAACTGGGTCAATTAAGCCGGTACGGTATACGGTACGATCACCAAATCAAATATCAAGGTGCTGGTAAGGATAATAGCCAGCGATGCTAAGGAATAACATGCAAGCCAAACCAACTATTTTCGGACAGGTAAATGCCTGGGTGCGCGACATACTCGCCCTGTTCCGCCAAAAACCTGGCAAGTGGATGCTGCTGGGCCTGGCGCATGTCTTTTTCTTCGCCATGCTGCCGGGGCTGCTTGGTGTGCAGTTTTTCTCTTTTCTCCTGCTGCCTGCTTTTCTGGCATTGGCGGTTGGTTTTTACCGCGATGCGGATATTGGCCGCGATAGCGACCTGGGCGACCTGCTCAATGAAATCAAGCCCAGTTTCAGAAAGTTGCTGGCGCTCGGGGCTGTGTGCATCGTGTATGTGCTGTTGATCAATCTGCTGACGGCGGACGATGTCATGAAGCTGGATCAACTGGCCCGCGGCAATGAACAGAACCCGGAGCAGGTATTGGAGCAATCCATGCCCATCCTGGCCAAGCTTATGGTATTGCTGACGCCGTTGGTGCTGGTGATCTGGTTCGCGCCTGCGTTAGTGGCGTTCCAGCACTACACTGTCGTGCATGCCATCAAGTCCAGTCTGGCGGCCTTCATCCAATATCTACTGCCATTGCTGCTAACCTGGTTTGCCGTGACCATGCTCATCATGCTGAGCATGGTATTGGCAGGCGTGCTGGTGGGCGTGCTTTCGGCGGCATCGAAAGCGGCAGGCGGGTTGATCACCCTGGTGCTGGTGTTCGCCTGCATGCTGTTCGCCAGCGCGCTCATGCTGGCATTCCAGTATGTCAGCAACCGCGATATCTTCAAGATGCCGCGACCGGACAAGGTCGAGCTGCTATAAGGTCTCCAGCTTGGCGTATTCCAGCGCCAGCCACTTCAAGCCTTCCTTGCCGAAATTGACCTGCACCCGCAGGTCGTTGGCATTGCCTTCATAATTTACCACCACGCCCTGGCCGAACTTGCTGTGGGCCACTGCCTGGCCGATTTTCCAGGGCAGGTTGGCCTGCGGTTTGGGCACGGCAGGTGCTGCGGCGGGTTGCTGGTAGCTTTGCGGCTTGTTGGAAACGCTGTTGAGGCGCTTGATGAGCTCTTCCGGAATTTCATCGAGAAAGCGCGACGGAATGCCGTAGCGCAGCTGGCCGTGCAGCATGCGGCTCTGCGCGAAGCTGAGATAGAGCCGCTGCCGGGCGCGCGTCACGGCGACATACATCAAGCGGCGCTCTTCTTCCAGCCCGTTGGCCTCGAAGCTGCTCTGGTCATGCGGGAACAAGCCTTCCTCTAATCCGCTGATGAAGACGGTATTGAATTCCAGCCCCTTGGAGGCATGCACGGTCATGAGCTGCAAGGCCTCGCGCCCTGCATCGGCCTGATGCTCGCCGGACTCCAGGCTAGCATGCGCGAGGAACTGTGCCAGTATCGACATGGCGACTTCGCCATTCTCATCGACCTGCATGCCGATTTCCTGATTATTGAAGGCGATTGCTGCGTTGACCAGCTCATCCAGGTTGGCGATGCGGTCCTCGCCCTCCTTGTCCATGACATAGTGGTCGCGCAAACCGGAAAGGCGGGTGGCCAGCTCGACCTGCTCCGGCAGGGTCAGGCCGATGGATTCTTCCTGCATCTGCTTGATCAGCGCGACAAAACCATCCAGGCCGCGTCCCGGCTTGCCTGCGCCCACCTTGTTGCAGGCGGCCTGCCACAGGCTGCAATCCTGCTGCCGCGCCAGCTCCTGCAACTGCTCCAGGCTGCGCGCGCCTATGCCGCGCGTGGGAAAGTTGATGACGCGTAGCAAGGCGGTATCGTCGTCGCCGCTGGCGATCAGGCGTAAGTAGGCCAGCGCATGTTTGACCTCGGCTCGCTCGAAGAAGCGCAAGCCGCCGTAGACGCGGTAAGGCAGTCCGGCGGAGAACAGCTCGTGCTCCAGAATGCGCGACTGGGCGTTGGAGCGGTAGAGCAGGGCGATGTTGCTGAGCTCGGTGCCTTCCTTGTGCAAGGCCTTGATTTCATCGACGATGAAAGCCGCCTCGTCCTTGTCGTTGTAGCCTTCATACACGCGGATGGGCTCGCCCTTGCCTGCAGAGGTCCAGAGGTTCTTGCCCAGACGGTTGCGGTTGTGCGTGATGATGGCGTTGGCGGCATCAAGGATGTTGCTGTGCGAGCGGTAGTTCTGCTCCAGCTTGACGATGTTCTCGACATTGAAATCATGCTCGAAGTCGCGCATATTTCCCACGCGCGCGCCGCGGAACGCATAGATGGACTGGTCGTCATCGCCCACGGCGAAGATGCAGTTGTCCGACCCGGCTAGTAGTTTCAGCCACAAATATTGCAGGCGGTTGGTATCCTGGAACTCATCTACCAGGATGTACTTGAAGCGGTGCTGGTAATGCTCACGGATGTTGGCATTGTGGCTCAGCAACTCATAACAGCGCAGCAGCAGTTCGGCAAAATCGACCACACCCTCGCGCTGGCATTGCTTGTCGTATTCCTCAAAAATCTCGCGCATGCGCTGCGCGTGGCTGTCGTAGGCTTCCACCGCATAGGCGCGCAGCCCTTCCTCCTTGCAGCTGTTGATGTAACCCATCACCTGCTTCGGAGGGAATTTCTCGTCGTCCACGTTCATCACTTTCATGACGCGCTTGATCGCGGACAACTGGTCCGCGGTATCGAGGATCTGGAACGTGGCAGGCAGATCAACTTCGCGATGGTGGGCGCGCAGCAGGCGGTTGCATAGTCCGTGGAAGGTGCCCGCCCACATGCCCCGGACGTTGATCGGCAACATGGCACTGAGCCGGGTCAGCATTTCCTTGGCCGCCTTATTGGTGAAGGTGACGGAAAGAATGCCGTGCGGCGACGCTTGCTGGGTTTGGATCAACCAGGCGATGCGTGTTGTCAAGACGCGGGTTTTGCCGCTGCCTGCGCCAGCCAGGATCAGTGCGGATTGATGGGGCAGGGTAACGGCTTCGAGCTGCTTGTCGTTGAGGCCGTCAAGCAGCGAGGTGGGGGTGGAATTCATCATAAGCTGCATTATCGCAGGTGCATAGGACTAAGAGAACCGCCGGGATGAGACAAATCAATGTATGACTAATAGATAAATTGTAAACAGATGTAAAAAAGATATTTGGGATGAACTATCCGGGGCGCGCCTAGTCATATTTTGCAGACGACGCACTCGTCTCCCGCTTTCCTCCCTGAGCGGGGAGCCTTATCCCAATGAGGCTTAAATGCTTGCCCCGATTTTACTCCCCTTTAATCGGGGTTTTTTTTGCCTGTCGCTTTTGTAAGCCTGTTTTTTTCTGTTGCATAGCCACATAAGCCATAGTAACGAATTGGTGAGAAATCCATGCAGTCTGCAAAACAAAACCCCCGCATTTTTGCAAATGCAGGGGTTTCTTGCGATACCTGCCCCAGCTAGGCTGAGGAGCAGATGATGCAGCGTTGGCTTAGAAGCCCATGCCGCCCATACCGCCGTCAGGCATTGCAGGAGCAGCTTCTTCCTTCGGCAGTTCTGCTACCAGTGCATCGGTAGTCAGGATCAGGGAAGCCACGGAAGCTGCGTTTTGCAGTGCGGAACGGGTCACCTTGGCAGGATCCAGAACACCCAGTTCCACCAGGTCGCCGTAAGTGCCGTTGGCAGCGTTGTAACCGAAGTTGCCTTGGCCTTCCAGCACCTTGGCAACCACAACGGATGGCTCGTCGCCAGCGTTGGCCACGATCTGGCGCAGAGGCTCTTCGATCGCGCGCAGCACGATCTTGATACCAGCGTCCTGATCGGCGTTGTCGCCCTTCAGTTCCTTGATGGAAGCGCGGGCGCGCAGCAATGCAACACCGCCGCCAGCCACGATGCCTTCTTCAACAGCGGCGCGGGTAGCGTGCAATGCATCTTCAACGCGAGCCTTCTTTTCCTTCATTTCGGTTTCGGTCGCAGCACCGACCTTGATCACGGCAACGCCGCCAGCCAGCTTGGCCACGCGCTCTTGCAGCTTTTCACGGTCGTAGTCGCTGGAGGCTTCCTCGACTTGCTTCTTGATCTGGTCGATACGTACCTTGATGTTGTTCTCGGAACCAGCGCCGTCGATGATGGTGGTGTTTTCCTTGCCTACTTCGATGCGCTTGGCTTGGCCCAGGCTTTCCAGGGTTACCTTTTCCAGGTTCAGGCCAACTTCTTCGGCAATCACGGTGCCGCCGGTCAGGATGGCGATATCTTCCAGCATGGCCTTGCGGCGGTCGCCGAAGCCAGGGGCCTTCACAGCCACGGTCTTCAGGATGCCGCGGATGTTGTTCACTACCAGGGTTGCCAGTGCTTCGCCTTCAACATCTTCTGCAATGATCAGCAGAGGGCGGCCAGCCTTGGCCACTTGCTCCAGGGTTGGCAGCAGGTCGCGGATGTTGCTGATCTTCTTGTCGTAGAGCAGCACGAATGGGTTTTCCAGCAGGGCAATTTGGCGCTCTGGATTGTTGATGAAGTATGGGGACAGGTAGCCGCGGTCGAACTGCATGCCTTCAACCACGTCCAGCTCGTTTTCCAGGCCGGAACCGTCTTCAACGGTGATTACGCCTTCCTTGCCAACCTTGTCCATCGCGTCAGCAATGATCTGGCCGATGTCGGCGTCGGAGTTGGCGGAAATGGAACCTACCTGAGCGATTTCCTTGCTGGTGGTTGTAGGCTTGGAGATTGCCTTGATCTCGTTGACGATCTCGGCAACAGCCTTGTCGATACCGCGCTTGAGGTCGGTCGGGTTGAAGCCGGCAGCTACGTACTTGAAGCCTTCGCGCACGATGGCTTGTGCCAGCACGGTAGCGGTGGTGGTGCCGTCGCCGGCGTTGTCATTGGTCTTGGAAGCGACTTCCTTCACCAGTTGAGCGCCCATGTTTTCCAGCTTGTCGCTCAGCTCGATTTCCTTGGCAACGGAAACGCCGTCCTTGGTCACGGTCGGGGAGCCGAAGGAACGCTCCAGCACCACGTTGCGGCCCTTGGGGCCCAGGGTTACCTTGACAGCGTTAGCCAGCACGTTAACGCCGTTGACGATCTTGGCACGTGCCTCATCGCCGAAAATCACTTGTTTTGCAGCCATTGTATATCTCCTAATTGAAACTTAGTTTGGACGCGAGGGGTTGCCGCTTAGGCTTCTACCACGCCCAGGATGTCGTCTTCGCGCAGCACCAGCACTTCGTCGCCGTCTACCTTGACGGCTTGGCCTGCATACTTGCCGAACAGCACGCGGTCGCCAACCTTGACGTCCAGGGCGATTGCCTTGCCGTTGTCATCCCTCTTGCCTGGGCCGACAGCAATCACTTCACCCTGGTCTGGCTTTTCAGCAGCAGAATCAGGGATCACGATGCCGGATGCGGTCTTGCGCTCTTCTTCCAGGCGTTTCACGATAACGCGGTCTTGCAATGGGCGGATTGCCATGAGTTTCTCTCCTAAAATCTCAAAATGAACATTGATTTGAAACAAGTTCTGTTGCTAGGGTGATTTAGCACTCAACCCTATCGAGTGCTAATAATAGGGACGGCTTGATCGTTTTTCAAGGGGAGAGGTTTAAAATTTTTTGTCGTTTGTAACTCAACTCCAGATTTTTGCAAGTTAAGTCCAGAGTTTGGCAACTTAGCTCCAGATTTGTTTAATTTGCTGTCACGCTAAACGCTATTGATTAATTAATAATCAATAGTATAAGTACTTTTTTTGCTTTCAAAATGCTTTCAAATTGATATAAATCAAATGGTTACGTGTATATTTATGTTGAAAATTGTTTAGTAGTATGTAGAATAAAATTTAATCAAAATGATTTATTTGCAGCATGAGCCCTTTTGCACACTATTTATATAATCTAAGACTGGATCGAGGTGTTCGCCAAGGAGAGTTGGCGGAAATGCTTGGTTATGAGCAAGCGTATGTCTCGGCTTTGGAGATAGGAAGGAAAGGGCCTCCCACTTCTGAGTTTGTGGGGAAGCTTATTAGGGTGTTTGCACTGTCGGCCAAAGAGCAGGAAGAACTGTATTTGGCTGTGTCATCTTCTGAACGGAAGCTTGTTATCAGCCATGATGCACATCAGGATGTATATAAGACCCTCAGTGAGCTAAAAAAATATCTAGAAAGAATGCGTCCCGATCAGCTGCGGATCATTCGGGATGTAGCCAGGATTACCGAAGAGCTGCCAGAAGCTCTGGTAGAGGAAATACCAAGAAAAATCAAACGACGTTCAAAAACGGAGGCCACAATGTAAAACGGGACAAACCTTTCAGCTTGCCCCGCAAGTGAGTAATTGAAGATACTCACGTCTCGAAAACTCAGTATCTTCATTCTGCGCACTCGCGTCAAGCTACTCCAACAAGACTACTCCAGAAATTTATGGGTTTAACAACCCTTAGTGGTATTTGTTACGCCCAAAATCTGGATAACTCAACTTGATTTCTGGTCAAGGCAGACTTGCTATTGCCTGGGATCAAGTCGAATGAGAGGGAAAATGAGATCACTGCACGAGAGTTTGGGTTGTAAACAGCAGGCTGAGATGGGGCCTGTGCGGCGTTTAACAAATACAACACCCCACCGGACGGTCGGGGGAATGTTTTTTCCTAGCATTACCCCTTACCCAGCTGAGTACGAGTCTCAGAATGAAAAACATACTCTTATTACGCTCGCGTTGTGTCATGACGTCATGGAGATTAAAAGCCAGCCTTGTAAAGTCTCATATATAAAAGAGTCAGGAAAGTTTGGTTACCATATCCCAGACTTTGAGGTTCTGACTGGCTCTGGACGATTGTTGATAGAAGTAAAAGCTGTCGAGAATCTACTAGAGCCTGCCAATAGTGCTAAGTACCGTCAATTAGGCTTGCATTACAAACGCGAGCACATAGCTTTTCGTTTTCTCACCAATGTGCAGTTGGAAGTTAAACCCCGATTCCAATCGGTGGGATTGTTGCAACGCTACCTTACTTCCCAGCCTGATAACGCCACAATAAATAGGGTGCAGCAGGAGTTAATTGATGCACCACTCCATATTTATAAGTTACTGCGTCGCCTCGACCTAGGTTTGCAGGAAATATATACCTTGATTGCTAGACGACACATTTGTTTCGACTGGGCTCAGCCCCTTAATCAAAACACCATTGTCAGCCTCCCTAATCAACCATTTAGAGGGTTATGCCTTGATGACATCCTGCATTCGACCCGGTTTTGTGATCTTTTGGAAAAGCTGGCTATGGGTCGTGAGCCGACAGATCAATCAGTCGTGGCAACTGCAAAGACTTGGCGACAAATTGACAATGTGCCTGGGATTTGGGGAGTGGTCGGAGGCTGTGTTACGGGGCAACCTTTATGTGATATCCAGAAAATCGGCTTTCTTCGAGGATCTCACTTTCGAAGAAATTACGCACCGGGTAGAGCAGTTTCGCTTAATGCTAAGTCAGAGGGGGCGTAATGAAGCGATTCCAAATAGCCAAAGGCTTAACCATCAAGTATTCGGGGCAGCTCTTCGAGTTTACGGATCGGAGCATTGAAGAATTATATTTTCAGCAACCAGAAACGGGTAAAAGACTCATTTTATTAGAAATTGATTTCTGGACTGATCTGAATCTGGGAATCATTGAGATAGTGCCATCCATTTCCACCCCACAAATGTTGTTGCTCGAGCCCGAAGAGAATGTATCAGTGCCACCCTTCATCGCAGACCTTAACGTGAAATATATGGAAGAGTTAGATCGTAGAGTCAGCTATATACATAGTTTGCAAAGGTTGGGAATTACAAGGGGTCAAAGAGATAAGATTTCAAGCGCTTTGCCTGACATTGCCAAGGAGTTGAAAGATAACTCTTTTCCGAAGGCACCAACAGTGCAACATTGGTGGCGTCTGTATGAGAATAGCTTAAACGGAAATGAATCACTGATTAGCAAGAATGCGTATAAGCGACGCAGAAAATCCTTTGATACCGAGAGTGAGTATTTTCTGCAAGACCAGATGAGGTTGCACTATCTCAAGAATACTCGACCTAGCATTAACACTGCATATCAGGCATACCGGCATGATTTTCTAGAAACCAATCTTCTCCGTATAAGCAATGGTCAATCACCGCTTCAGTCTGTTTCCGCCAAAACCTTTCATAACCGCATCAGGGCGTTACCTCGGTATGAAGTATTAGTTGAAAGATACGGGCGTGAGTATGCAAGGAGGCAATTAAAAATCAGTAAAGGCCCACTGCCATCGGAATACCCCTTGGATGTAGTAGAGATTGACCATACGCCTATGAATCTCTTCGTGATTGATGATCTGTCATTTTTACCCCTGGGACGACCGACGATGACAGCAATCAAAGATCGCTACTCTGGTGTGCTGCTGGGCATGTATATGTCGTTTCATGGGGGAGGATTGGCGAGTATCTCAGGGGCTATTAAACATTCATTGACCGCACATAGGCTTGCTTTTGATCTATGGGGCGATCTTGAGCATCAATGGCCTGCGTATGGTTTGGGGTCAATCTATAGCTCTGATCGAGGTGCGGACTATTTTTCACCGCGCTATCGCGCGATGATTTTCGATCTTGGGGCAAATTATGAATACTGCGAAGTACGCACACCTTGGCTGAAAGGGTCGATTGAACGGTTCTTCCTTACCCTTGAACAAAACTTTTTTGAAACCATGCCGGGGAAAACATTTAGTTCATTAGCTCAGCGCAAAGACTATGACCCAGCCAAGCATGCGGTGATTAGATTCTCAACACTAATTTACTTGATCCATAAATGGGCAGTAGATTATCACAATGTCACTACGCACTCTCGCAAAATGGCAACACCTCTGGAGCTTTGGCACGAGGGCATTGGAATAGCTCCTCCACCCATGCCGACATCAGTTGATAAATTGAACATCATTCTTGGTGATAGACGACAAGGGATGATCAGGAATGAAGGCATTCAATTCCTAGGGCTACATTACTCTGATGATACGTTACAGGAAATGGCTAATCGTTTTGGTAAAGGGATCAAGGTAGATTTTGTTATTTCACCAGATAATCTTGGTCATATTCATGTCAAGGATCCAGGGACGCATGAATATATACGGATCAACGTAACACGTCCTGACTATGCACATGGGCTGACATTATTCCAGCATAACTATATCAGGCACGAAGCCAGTGAATATTCTAAAAGCCAACATTCTATTGATCAGTTATTTTCCGCACGGAGAGTGATTGAGGCGCGCATCCAAGAAGATATTGCTACCAAAGAGAATTCTACAAAAAAGCAATTCGCGCGCATAGCAGGTATCAACTCCAACTCAGTGTTGGAGGGTGAGAAACGGTCTGCAAAAACACCATTTTTGAATACGCATAATGCTCAGACTGTTATTACCACATCTGACGAAAGTCCATTCACTGGCGTTCCAAGCTATACCTGGGGTGATTAATGCAAAATGCCACCCTATTCGATGCCGTAGAGTTGCGGCCATCCGTTCAAGTTATTCCCGCGTCTTTAAGCAGGCTTCAGGCATTGGATGGGACGCCAGCTCAAAAGGCAGATTTTGTTCGTCAGGTGAAGGTCAATGTGGAGGGGTTCAATCAAGCTCGCAAATTCATAGATGCTCTGCTTGCCCGTGCAAAACATACACGTAAACCAGGCGGTCTCTGGATATTGGGCAGTGGCGGTGTTGGCAAGAGCTTTATTTTGGATGATATTTATCATCGATATCCACCAAAGGAAACGCAATCTACCAGACATACCCCGGTGTTGAGCCTCAGCTTTGAGGGTACTCCTGTCTGGTCCACCATATTGCTCAGCTTGATTTTGCAATTAGGTCAGGATCCTGATCTTCTGCACTACCGCAAAAACGATGACCTGCGAGACTACTTGGTAGATGCCTTACCCGAATGCGGAACAGTGGCCATCATGTTCGACGAGGCACAGCACCTCTGGCTCAACACCAAAGCCAAGCGCGTTCAGGATCGAATGGGGGGTGCATTAGGGGATGCCATTAAAAGGTTGTACGACGATCTGCAGGTAGCTTTCATTTTTACCGGCACTCCAGGCCTAATCAAAGTGTACGAGGACGATGCGCAGGCAAAAACGCGCTGGAGCGGGTTGCTGCAATTGCAAGAATTTGTGTTTGATAACAGATTCATTGGGTTGCTGAAGGCGCTTGAAGAGGCAATTCCTTTAGAAGGGCAATCCCAACTTACCGACGAAAACACGGCATTCAAGCTCTACCAAGCATCAAAGGGTAATTTCCGGTTACTCAAGGATCTATTAGCTGAAGCGGTCTTCCTGGCGGCCAATTCAAATAGCCTATCCATATCAACCAGACATCTTGCAAATGCATTTTTTAACCGGTTCTGCGCTGTGGAGAATCCATTCTTATGAACTCCACCTACAGACTGCTACACCGGGTGACGCCCTATCACGATGAGTTGCTGATTGGTTTCATTATGCGTGTGTCCCTTAAGAACCGTTTAATGGGGCCAGATGAGCTTATGTACAAGTTACTTGGAGGCACTCGCAATATGCTCATGGCTCATATTCCTAAGCTGGCCAACATGACCCTCAATGAAGTAGAAGCGGTGAGCAAGCTGTCTGGTATCGAGCAATGGCAGCAGGGTGAGCCACGGTGGTGGATCGGCTCAGAGTGGATCAGCAAATCCATGTTCGTTACTTCACGTCGCTCCAAAATCTGTCCTGCCTGTTTGGCTGAGCAACCTTACCTACGCGGTACATGGAGCCTAAGCTTTTACGCTGTCTGTGCCAAACATCAGATCAGACTCATTGAGACATGCCCTAACTGCCAGAAGCGCTTGAAATGGAATCGCCGTCGCCCCGACTACTGCGGTTGCAAGCAAAGCCTTGCAAATATTGAAGCTCCTTTAGAGGTTTCCCATACCTCATCATTAGCTAGCTTGATTGCCTATCGCCTCGAGGGGCAATCACACTATTTGGTAAATGCGCTGGCATCCCGACACGTTGTGGAGAGGCTGGCAAGCTTGAGTGTGGATGGCCTATGCAAAACAGTCTGGTTTCTTGGCCATTGTCTGAAAAACATCGGGCTCTATGGTGTTGGGCATGGCAGAAAGAAACCCGATTCTGTCGTGCTTGAGACCATGGTGGAAAAAACCTTCGCTATATTGCATGACTGGCCTCAAGCCTTTGGCCAGACCTTGCAACAGCATCTGAACTACAAGTTCGGATCCCGGTTTACCGCGATTGAGTGTCACCAGCTATTTGCCCCACTGGATCACTACTTCCGCTCCAGCATGATGCAGCCCGAGCTGAGCTTTCTATCACATACTTATGAGCAATACGTACAGCAGCTATGGCTTTTCTCCGGTAAACCACATCATTGCGCATCTCTTGGCCAGCAACTGGTATTGGAGTTCTGATCATGGTGAGCCGCGCGCAGGTAACTGCCTTATCACAACAAGTGAAATCCGAACTCAACCAGCGTGGAGAAGCGTGGCAGATTGATCAACACAAACTGCTTGGGTTACCTGACCTCATTCCTGGTGAAATCTTCAGCTCCTGGGTATGGCGATGTATCGCATCAGGTCGCTTGTCCAAAGAACAGCTTCGCAAAACCTGGAAGCTGAAACAATCAGCTAGTTGGGTTGATATTGATCCCAGCCTGGTGAATTTCCAGAAAATAGCAAATACCCTTAACGATGTCTCCATCGAGGTTTTGCAAGCTAGTGTTTGGAGCCAAAGTAAGAATCTTGCTTACGAAGAAGCCCTCTGCTTGAGCACGGACATCATTGGACAACGCCCTATCTATCGCTATTGCCCGGATTGCTTGCGTGAAGACGAAATACCCCATATCCGCAAAACCTGGCGTCTGGCATGGACCTATGTTTGTTCCAAGCATCAACGCCTGATGGAGGAAAAGTGCCCGCATTGCCACACCTACATGGATCTAGACCAAGCGATCGTAAAAGCAAATGCGTCTATCAGCAACTGCCAGGCATGTGGGCATGATTTAAGCCGTTGCCCGATCCGGGAGGATGTTGCAAAGTTACTCGAACCATTGCTCAATGTGCAGAACATGCTTGGTCAATATCTCACGCAGAACCAAGCACTAAATTTATGTGAGCAACTACCACTAAGCCTGCAAGGAAACGGAGGGGAAAAGAATCTCACCGAGCTTTCCAGAATATTGATGATTTTCCGGAGCTACAATGGAATGGATATGCAATCCGTTTATGCAGGAATCTGCGGCCCCAAGCTATTTGCCCAGGATACTGAGCGCATATGCAGCTTCTTTGCCAAGCACAGGCTATTCAGGAACACCTTTTGGTTTACAGAAAGTGTGGTTTACAACGCGTACGATTTCAAGGCGCTGAAAAACGCCCAAAAGTGGCTTCACAAGCAAAGAAAATCAAATGCCAATCGGGAACATGATAATGAAAAATCGTCAGATTGAGCGCATGCTCTACCAGGCACAACAGCATCACAGGCATCAGCGAGGATGCCGGTTTCGTGATGGTATCTTGTTTTTCCAGCAATACGATCACATTGCGCCAGATGCTCTTACTCGCTCGGCAGATGTTGAGTTTATCTTGGGAGGTCGGCGTATATCAGTCACCTGGAGACACCCTCGGCAAGTGTATCGCGACAAAATAGACGATGCTGTCTACGCTACTGTTGAGCACTTATACTCCGAAAAGCACAGTTCATTGAATACGCAGAGCGAGAAGCAATATAAGAAAGTAGGGAAAAGTCGGAAAAAAGTTTTATGGTACGTGACGGGTGAGAGCGGAAATGCCCAATGGGCTGCAGCATTCGACAAAGAAGAAGAACGCCTAAGGCAAGAAGCGGACTTTACGATATATCCTTCTCTTCGAGTGAGTATATATAACTGGTGCCGTATGGTCGACATTGTGGCACCCATAGAAGTAAGGAATGTCGCCGACCTGAAAAAGCTAGTTGAACTAGTCAGGCGCCTCCTCAAACGGGAAATCACATTGGATACTGAGTTTCCTCGGTATGTTTATGACAGAAGGCAGTGGATTAGCGAGGATGGTGATATACGATCAAGATATTCCTATAGTGCAATCTGGTTTGATGATGATAAAGAGTATGTTGGATTATGTGCAGAGTTTCCATCGCTGAGTTTCCTGGCGAAAACACATAAATCTGCTCTATGCGGAATTCACCAACTCGTAGAAGATGTGGTTGCTGAAATGCAAGCTTCTAGTGAGCTAGTACCTAAGCCATTCCAATGTACAGGTTAATTTTGGAAACTAAAGCATAAACACATTTCTGAGCATTTTATAGTTCGTCAGTAAATAGCCCATGAGTTAAAACTACCTCCACTTTTCTAGTTAACTTAAGAGTGGCAGTATAAGAGTATTAATTGCCCCCACACGCTTTGGTACAAGCTAACGCTGGGAGAGGTAGTTGCTATATGTGGGCCGATGTAAAAGGTCAAAAGTCTCCCTTTCCCCCGATTCAAGCATAAATGCTATGGCTTGAAATGCCCAACCGCTCAGCGACCTCTGCCTGTTTGAATTCTTCGGTGTAACGTTGTTGCTTGCTCATGATGTCTCCTCAACTCCATAGTTTGAGGCTCTTGAGCCGTCTAGGAAAGTGGGGGCGATTCAGTGATCTGATCAAACCAGATGGGTTTGCATTTGATGACCTAATGATGTTGATGAGTCTCAGTAAGTAGTTTTTTTCAAAATTTTTATACCTTCTATAAGTGTTTAAACACCCAATTTATATGAACTAAGCAATCATCGAAACTCAACTCCTATAAGGCTTTCTGCTGTTTAAAAGCACTATCTTGCTTAACAGGAGTTCAATTTCAACCTAAATTGCGAATATCATGAAAATTTCATACTTATTAACTTTTACCCTCGCTGCTACCCCTTTAATTTCATTGGCTGATGGATCGGATGACAAGTCTTACTCTAGCTTTGCCATCAATGGCTATCTAGAGAGTTACTATACTCATGACTTCAATAATCCAGGCAGCGACAAGCGACCGGGCTTTGTATACAGCCACAACCGGACAGGAGAACCAAAAATCAATCTGGCCTTGGTTAAAGCTAGTTTCAAGAATGACAGAGTTCGGGCTAACCTGGCCCTGGCCTCAGGTACGTACATGAGAGCGAATTATGCGGCCGAGCCAAACGCATTGCAGCATCTCTATGAGGCGAATCTGGGTATCAGGCTCTCGGACGAGCATGATGTCTGGCTGGACGCAGGTGTCATGCCCTCGCACATCGGGCATGAAAGTGCCATTGGTGCAGACAACTGGACGTTAACGCGCAGCATGATGGCTGATAACTCTCCGTATTTTGAGACGGGCGTAAAGCTTTCATATACGACACCTGATGGTAAGTGGATGGTGAGCGGTTTACTGCTTAATGGCTGGCAACGCATACAACGGCCGGAGGGGAATACCACACCTGCCTTCGGACATCAGCTGACTTACAAACCTAATGAGAGAGTGACTATTAACAGCAGCTCCTTCATCGGTAATGATAAATCTGACCAAGACAGGCAGATGCGTTATTTTCACAATCTTTACGGGCAATTCCTTTTGGATGATCATTGGGGTCTGATCGCGGCACTAGATATAGGCGCCGAACAGAAGTTCAGAGGCAGTGATCAATATAGCGTATGGTTTTCTCCTAATTTCATTGTGCGCTATCGATGGAATGATCACTTGAGCTTGGCTGCGCGAATGGAATATTATCAAGACAAGGATGGAGTAATCATCAGCACAGACACTCCACATGGGTTCAGGACAAGCGGTTATTCGGTAAATCTGGACTATAGATTTAGCCCCAATATCCTCTGGCGGGCAGAGCTCAAGAAGCTGGACAGTCGGGACAGGATATTCGAGAAAGACCGGGATGGCGTATCAGATAACAATCTGATGGCAATTACCTCTGTTTCATTATCTTTCTAAGATGAGAACTAAACCTCAAGGGATGCTGAACAATCCTGCCCTGGGATAATCAGCAGCATTTCAATGAACCTCATCAGGGTTAATCAGCAGGCGATAGCCCACACCCAATTCAGTGATGAAGTACTGGGGCTGGGTGGGGTTATCCTCTAGTTTATTGCGAAGATGTCCCATGTAGATTCTGAGGTAATGACTGCTTTCTACCGCGTTTGGTCCCCATACCTCTTTCAGTAGCTGACGTTGGGAGACCACCCGGTTGGCCTCCCTGACCAGGACAGTCAATAAGCGATATTCTGTAGGAGTAAGCTGTACCTGAATGCCATCACGGTATATCTGCCGTTTGGCAAGATCTATCTTGATGTTGCCAAATCTGACGACACTATTGACGCTATCGGGACTCACCGCCCTACGCCGCAACTGGGCGCGGATACGCGCAAGCAGTTCGCCTGCACCAAAGGGCTTGGTCAGGAAGTCATCGGCTCCGGCATCGAGCGCTTCTATTTTTTCGTGTTCCTGTGTACGTGCGGAAAGCACAATGATGGGAACATTGCTCCAAGTGCGGATTTGTCGAATGACCTCGACGCCGTCCATGTCTGGCAAGCCTAAATCCATGATGACGATATCGGGTTTTCTCGTACCCACTTCAATCAAGCCACGCTCACCGGTTTCTGCGGGAAAGGCGTTAAATTGTTCTGCTTGAATCGCCATGAGCAGGAATTTCCTGATTTGGGGTTCATCCTCGACCACGAGGATGTTGATGCCGGGTTCCAGTTTACTCATGCTTCAATCTCTCTTAAGGAGGGCGGCACTTCTAAGGGCAATGAAAATGTGACCACGGTACCTGCACCTGATTCAGGTTGAGCTATCCAGATTTTGCCATGGTGTGCTTGGATAATCGTTTTGCAGATGGACAGCCCTAAGCCGACTCCAGGCTTGTCCGACTCCTTATCTCCACGGTTGAACTTTTCAAACAGGCTATGCTGCTTCTCCTGAGGTATCCCTTTGCCTTGATCGATAATCGATACCTGGATTTCTTCGCCATGCAAGACGGCAGAAATATCAATGATGGTGTCCTTGGGGGAGTACTTGATAGCATTGTCGATCAAGTTGCAAATCACGCGCTCCAGCAATACTGCATCATAGCGGATCAAGGGTAGCTCATGCGGGATGTGGGTCACAATACGATGGTTCTGGGTAGCAGGTTTCATCGCACGCAAGGCACTTCCCACTACTTCTTCCAGCAATTGCCATTGGCGGTTTAACGTGACATTACCGGCCTGCAGTCTGGCCATATCCAGCAGGTTGATGACTAATTGGTTCATATGGAAAGTCTGGCTGGAGAGATCGTCAATCAGAACATGTGCCTCAGGGGCCAAAACCTGTTGTTTCAGGCGCTCGATGATGCTGATCTGTACAGAGATAGGAGTGCGCAGATCATGAGAGATTGCGCTCAATAGCGAATTGCGTAGCCGTTCAGATTCCATGGATATCAATGCATCCCTAGCTACTTCCACATAGTGCTTGCGCTCCAGGGCCAAACCAATCTGTGCCGCAAAGGTATCCAGTAGCTGTCTTTGCTCGGTATCGAACATGGCTTCAGGAGTTGTAGGTGCAATCGCAAGGACGCCGCGGGTTCGCATCGGTGCCTTGAGTGGTACATAAAGCACCTTGCTGGAAGGCAAAGTCTGGGTGCCTAAGCCTGCCTGCTCCTGATGGTCATAAGTCCATTGGGCAATGGCAACATCCACATGCTTGAGCTGCCCATCCATTTGCCTGCCTTGCACTTGGTACTCTATGGCATCCGATCCATGCAACTTGTCATCCAAATCCGCTACCAGGATGGCGATCTTGGCGCCAAACAACCCGGACAAATGATGGATGCTGACCTCGGCAATATGGGTGATGGTCATCGCCGAGGCCAGTTCCTTGCCCATCTCATATAAGGCTTGGCTACGTCTTTCACGAAGATTGGCAATGATTGCCTGGCGCTTGAGGTTGGCGGTCAGGTTGCTGATTACCAACGCAACGGAGAGCATGATGACGAAGGTGAAGAGGAATTGCGTATCCGAAACCGAGAATGACCATTCGGGCTGGATGAAGAAAAAGTCAAAGGACACCACACTGAGCAAGGAAGCCGCGATGCCAGGGCCTCGTCCATACTTGTTGGCGATCAACATGACGCCTAACAGGTACAGCATGATGATGTTGGAAAGCTCGAAGTAATTGAATACTACGCTTGCCGCCAGCGAAGTGATGCCGCTAACTACAATCGCCCATAGGTAGCCTTTGCGTTTCAGCTTGGAAAAATGTTGTTCGCCGGCAATGCGAATGGATGCCTTCTGTCGGCGTGGGCTGGGGCTTGCAACTCTGGGGATGACATGAATATCAATATTGACATCATTCTGAATCAGTCGCTCAGATACGCTGGGCCAGAAGAAACGAATGATTCTGGATTGGGAGGGTTTTCCTACGACAATACGTGAAATATTGCGGCTTTGCGCATATTCCAACAGCACTTCGCCGACATCATGGCCATGCAGGGTCACAGTGCTACCACCCAACGACTGCACGAGATTGAACTGCTGCGTGATGACTTCACGTTCCTCAGCTGCCAACTTCTGCAGCCGTGGTGTTTCAACGTATACAGCTGTCCATTCTGCTTTTACGGCATTGGCAAACCGTGCAGCGGCATGAATGAGGGTTGAACTCCGCTCATGGGCATTGATGCCAACCAAAATCCTTTCGTTGGCTTGCCATATCTGCTGTATGGCATTGCCGGAACGATAGGCTCGCATTTGCTCATCGACGCGATCGGCGGTTCTCCGTAAAGCAAGCTCTCGCAATGCAATCAGGTTGCCCTTACGAAAGAAGTTTGCTTTTGCTTTTTCAGCCTGCGGCGCCAAGTAGACCTTGCCTTCTTTCATTCGCTGCAGCAAATCCTCAGGGGGCAAGTCGACCAGAATGACTTCATCGGCTTCATCGAATAATTTGTCCGGCACCATTTCCGACACCCTGATGCCAGTAATTTGTCCTACTACATCATTGAGGCTTTCCAAGTGTTGGACATTGACTGTCGAATAAACATCAATGCCGGCCTGCAGCAACTCTTGTACATCCTGCCATCTTTTTCGGTGCCTGGCTCCTTCTACATTGGAGTGTGCTAACTCATCGATGAGAATAAGGTCAGGCTTTAATGCAAGCGCAGCGTCTAGATCAAACTCACGTATTTTACGATTTCTGTACTCGATTTCCTTGAGCGGGAGCTGAGGCAAATCGCCAAGCTGGGCCAAAGTTTCAGCCCGGCCATGAGTTTCCACTACACCAATAAGAACATGCCGCCCTTGCTTTTGCTGGGCCTGGGCCGCACTGAGCATGGCAAACGTTTTGCCTACACCCGCACAGGCGCCAAAAAATAATTTTAGCTTCCCGTGACTTTCCTCTCTTTGGATTTGCTCCAGCAACTTATCAGGATCTGGACGATGGCTATTCATTTAGCACCTATGGGCGATTATTTTTGAGGTTTGAAGTGCCACCAATGCTCTCTGCGCTTCAATTCACAAGCCAGACTGCATGTATATTGACGACCATAGGCTACTGATTGCATGGCGGCATTCACTGTATGTTGCCGGTGGCATATGGGGCAAGTGTGCTCGTAAAGCTGTATTTGTGCATCTTTTGCTGGGAAATCCCTGTCATGAGGCCAATGCTCAGGAACCTCATGGTATCGCCCAAATTGTGCTGATGGCAGATTCTGCATAATGCTGCTCATCAAAGGGGCGACCAGATGTTTGCTGACCAGAAAGCACACCTTCATATTGGTTGCTTGGCAAGACTCCATGCGCAGGAAATCAAAATGGTATCTAGATATTTCCTCAATCACCTTTCGTAGCAGGTTGACATGTTCCTGGCCGATGACCATCTGCATCAATACCGGAGTGCTTTGCATCATGGCGCGCGGACACAACAAAGGGGCGTTCATTGCTTGTCTCCAGCTTTACTTCACAGATAACCGGTCCAGGGCCATGTTGATCTCAAGCACATTGACCCGCGGCTCTCCCAGTACGCCGAATTGACGCGCCTGGGTGTGATCCTTGATCAGTGCCAGTATCTGGGTCTCCTTCAGCCCCCTCGCTTGCGCAACCCGTGCAGCCTGATAATAGGCTGCGGCTGGGCTGATGTCAGGATCCAGGCCGCTGCCGGAAGCCGTCACCAGGTCTACGGGGATAGGCAACGTATTATTCGGATCAAACTCCAACAATGCGGCCTTGCGGTTGGCTACCGCTTCGGCAAGGTCTGGATTGAGCGGCCCCTGATTGGAGCCCGAAGATGCGGCCGCATTGTAGGGATAAGGAGATGTGGCAGAAGGCCTGCCCCAGAAGTAGCCAGGGCTAGTGAAATTTTGCCCGATCAAGCGGGAGCCCACGATCTTATCGTTGGATTCGATCAAAGATCCCTCCGCTTTGCCAGAGAAAAATGCCTTGCCTATGCCATACACGATTGCCGGGTAAACAGTGCCCGTGATCAAGGTTAATAACGCGAATACCACTAATGCTGGACGAACGATTGCTTTCATTTCCACTCTCCGTAATTCATTAAACCAAGCCAGTAAACTCAAGGAACATGTCAATCAACTTAATGCCGATAAAAGGTGCGACGATGCCGCCAAGCCCGTACACCATGAGATTGCGGCGCAACAACGATGCCGCGCCCATCGGTCTATAGGTCACGCCATCCAGTGCCAAGGGAATCAGAAACACGATCACCAGGGCGTTAAATATCACTGCAGACAGGATCGCCGAGTTAGGGCTGGCAAGCTGCATAATATTGAGCACGGACAACTGCGGGTAGGTGGTGACGAAAGCTGCAGGAATGATGGCAAAAAACTTGGCAATGTCATTGGCGATACTGAAGGTAGTCAATGATCCCCGTGTCATCAGCATCTGCTTGCCAATCTCAACAATCTCGATGAGCTTGGTCGGGTTGGAGTCCAGATCCACCATATTGCTGGCTTCCTTGGCTGCCTGGGTGCCGGTGTTCATGGCAACGGCTACATCGGCTTGCGCTAGCGCCGGAGCGTCATTGGTGCCATCGCCAGTCATGGCGACCAGCTTGCCTTGTCCTTGGTACTCGCGTATCAGGGCCAGCTTGGCTTCGGGAGTGGCTTCAGCCAGATAGTCATCCACTCCGGCCTCTGCCGCAATCGCTGCTGCGGTTAATCGGTTGTCGCCAGTAATCATGATGGTCTTGATGCCCATCTCTCGAAGCGAGGCAAAGCGTTCCTTAATGCCTCCTTTCACAATGTCCTTAAGCTCGATGACCCCCATGACCTTGGCATTGTCGGCTACCACCAGGGGTGTGCTGCCGCGCCTCGATATATCATCGATCTTGGCCGTGACGTCTTCAGCAAAAGTGCCCCCTAAAGACTCTACCCACTGCTTGATCGCGGAAGCGGCGCCTTTGCGCACCTTGCGTTCGCCGATATCCACTCCGCTCATGCGCGTCTGGGCTGTAAACGGAACAAATACCGCACCCAGTTTCTTCATGCTGCGCTCGCGCAAGCCGTATTCGTTCTTGGCGTAGACGACAATGCTACGTCCTTCGGGCGTATCATCTGCCAATGAGGAGAGTTGGGCTACATCGGCTAACACAGCCTGATCGACACCGGCAGCAGCGAAAAAGGCAGAGGCCTGGCGATTACCCAATGTGATCGTGCCGGTTTTGTCCAACAACAGCACATCGACGTCACCAGCCGCTTCGACAGCACGGCCCGAGGTGGCAACCACATTGGCTTTCATCATGCGGTTCATACCCGCAACGCCAATGGCTGAGAGCAAGCCAGCAATCGTGGTAGGGATGAGACATACCAGCAGAGCGACCAATACCAGTATGCTCACCGGCGTGCCTGTGCCAGCAGCCTCCACACTAAAGATGGAAAAAGGCAGCAAGGTAGCGGTTACTAGCAGGAAGATCAGGGTCAATGCGACCAGAAGTATGGTCAACGCGATTTCATTAGGGGTTTTCTGGCGCTTGGCGCCTTCCACCATCAAGATCATGCGATCAAGAAAGGTTTCTCCCGAGTTGGCAGTGACGCGTACCACTATCCAGTCTGATAACACTTGAGTACCGCCAGTGACAGCACTGAAGTCACCCCCGGACTCGCGGATAACAGGAGCAGATTCGCCTGTGATGGCGGCTTCATTCACCGAGGCAATCCCTTCTATGACCTCGCCATCGGATGGAATGGTATCCCCGGCCTCTACAAGAACGATATCGCCTTTCTTGAGGCTGAGGCTATCAACTAAGGTCAATGCTGAGCTGCGTGATGCGGATGCAAGCTTCTTGGCGGCTACATTCTTTCTAGAGCTTCTCAGACTGGCTGCCTGGGCTTTGCTCCTGCCCTCTGCCAACGCCTCGGAAAAATTGGCAAACAACAGCGTGAACCATAGCCACAATGTAATTGCGATGCCAAACCCTACTGGCAAGACTTGGAGCTCTTGATGCGGCAACAGCAGCAGCAAGGTAGTCAAGATACTGCCGATGTACACTACGAACATCACAGGGTTACGTAATTGCACTCTGGGAGAGAGTTTTAAAACGGATTCCACGATGGCACGCAAGATAAACCGCGTATCCAGGGAAGATGATGCTGGTTGGTTCTGCATGACGGTATTCCTGAAATGTTGGGACTCAGAGGCCAGGGTTGACTGATTGAAGGGCTGTGACCTGCTCGACTACCGGCCCCAAGGCCAATGCCGGAACAAAGGTGAGCGCACCCACAAGCATCACTGCGCCGATCAATAAAATGACAAATAGCGGGCCATAGGTAGGCAAGGTGCCAGCATGGGATTCAATACGCTTCTTGGCAGCAAGTGAGCCTGCAATCGCCAATACCGGCACAATGATGGCAAAGCGGCCAAACCACATGGCGATGGCCAGCATGATGTTGTAGAAGGGTGTATTGGCAGACAAGCCGGCAAAAGCGCTGCCGTTGTTGTTTGCGGCCGAGGAGAAGGCGTAAAGGATTTCGCTGAAGCCATGGGCGCCTGGGTTGGCGATACCGGCTATGCCGACACTGACCAATACGGCTATGGCTGTGCCGAGCAACACCAAGATAGGCGTGACCAGAATGATCAGTGCCGACATCTTCATTTCGAATATCTCGATTTTCTTGCCCAGGTATTCAGGCGTGCGACCTATCATCAAACCGGCGACAAATACCGCGATGATCGCGTAGATCAACATGCCGTAAAGTCCGGAACCCACGCCACCGAACACCACCTCACCCAGTTGCATTAACCACATGGGCACCAAACCGCCAATCGGCGTCAGGGAGTCATGCATGGCATTCACCGCACCACAAGAGGCTGCCGTAGTAATCGTAGCGAACAGGGCTGAATTGACGATGCCAAAGCGTGTCTCCTTGCCCTCCATGTTGCCGCCAGGCTGGATAGCAGAATAGGATTGATCCACTCCTGCATTTGCCAATGCAACCGTACCGGCTTGCTCTGAAACGATGGCGATGCTCGCCATCACAACGAACAGAACGCCCATGGCAGCAAAGATTGTCCATCCTTGCCTTCTATCCCGCACCATGATGCCGAAGGTGTAACACAGAGCCGCCGGGATCAGAAAAATCGCCAGCATTTCCAGGAAGTTGCTGAATGGCGTAGGGTTCTCAAACGGGTGTGAGGAGTTGGTATTGAAGAATCCCCCTCCGTTGGTACCCAATAACTTGATGGCTTCCTGCGAGGCGACCGGGCCCATTGCGATTTGCTGGGTGTTGGTCGTAGCAGGATTGGTCATAATATCCTCACTGTCATCCGTGATCTGTGTGCCTTCATCATCAAGCAATGGCTGTTGATAAGTGGTAGTTTCCAAGGTCTGTGCCGATGGATAGGCACTGAAATTCTGGATTACCCCCTGGCTCATCAACAAACTGGCGAGTATCAATGACAAAGGCAGCAATATATACAGCGTGATACGGGTGACATCCACCCAGAAGTTACCTATGGTCTGGGCTGAGTGGCGGACAAAACCTCGTATCAACGCAATCACCACCGCAATCCCGGTAGCGGCAGACAGGAAGTTCTGTACCGTGAGTGCGAGCATTTGTGTGAAATAACTCATGGTCGACTCGCCACCATACCCTTGCCAATTGGTATTGGTTACAAAGCTCACGGCCGTATTGAAGGATGAGTCTATCGAGATGCCAGCGAACTGCTGTGGATTAAAAGGCAACAGGAATTGCCACTGTTGGATAAAGAACACCACCAGTACGCCGAGCAGATTGAACGCCAGCAAGCCTAGCGCATAAGCTTTCCACCCTGACTCTTCTTGAGGGTTAATGCCAGAAAGCTTGTAGATGAGCTTTTCGATAGGACCAAGAATTTTGCCCAGTAAGGGAACTTCGCCTGTCATGGACTTGTGAATGTGGATACCAATAGGCTTGGTCAGCAGAAGCAAAACCAAGCTAAAAAGTCCGAACTGGAAAATGGCATTGGCAGTCATCAGAAGCTCTCCGGTTTGCACAACACATATGCCAGATATGCAAACAATCCAAGCACGACAACGCTGCTAATCGCATATAACACGTTCATTGCTATTACTCCCAAAAGGTTGAGCATCAAATGAAGATGCATGCCTAAGCAGAGTAATAAGTAGCGAATAAAGAGGTTGTAATAATTGAAGATCGAAGAGTAAAAATTGTATAAAAATTATCCAGATCGTCTTTGTTAACAACTACGACAGCCTCAAAGCGCCTGTTAAATTTGGCCTGATAGAATTGAGGATGTAGAATAAAAAAGGGTGTTAGCCGCATAACGCGGCGAGACAGGTTAATGCGTTAGGTCGGGCCGCCACGCGGAGCTTGTACGCCTATGCATCAGCAACGCCCTGGCCGCCGGGTATCCCGCGCCCAGCTACTGACCAAGTTCGCCTTCGCCAAGGTTGAGCGGTTTTTTCATATCGAAGCAGTCAGCGGCATCGTATTGCTGATTGCCGCCTTGATTGCCCTCATCTGGGCGAACTCCCCATTCGCCGAAAGCTACCATCACCTCTGGCATACCCCGCTGTCTATCGGATTGGGCCAGTCGCTATTTTCCGAGTCTCTGCATTTCTGGATCAACGATGTCCTCATGACCCTCTTCTTTCTCGTGGTGGGCATGGAGATCCGCCGTGAAATCCACGAAGGAGCATTAAGCAGCCTCAAGCAAGCCGCCTTGCCATTTGCCGCGGCATTAGGTGGTGTGGCGATCCCCGCGCTCATTTATCTGGCCTTGAATACTGACCCTGCCAGGCAACAGGGGTGGGCCATACCGACCGCCACTGATATTGCCTTTGCCGTTGGGGTGCTCGCGTTGTTGGGACGCTCCATTCCCAGCAATGTCCGGATATTCTTGCTCGCCCTGGCCGTGATTGATGACATCATTGCCGTCTTGATCATTGCCTTGTTCTATTCAGGTGGGCTGGATTACAGCGGTTTCGCTCTCGCTGGCATAGGCATAGCCAGCGTCATCCTGCTACAGCGTATGGGCATAGGTTCCGCTTATGCCTACGTACTGCCTGGTGCCATCATCTGGATCGGGTTGTTCATCACCGGAGCCCATCCCAGCTTGGCTGGCGTCGTCCTCGGGCTCATGACCCCGGTGCTTTCCTCGAGAGTTCGCAGACGGCCTCTCGCACTGGTCTCACGCGTTCATCGCCAGTTGCTCAAGGAAGCATCCTCAGACCACCTGCAAATGGCACAACCACTGCGTAGACTCCGTATTGCCCAGCGCGAATTGCTGCCGCCGGTGACCCGCATCCAAATGGCACTTCACCCCTGGGTGGCGTTCGGCATCATGCCATTATTCGCCCTGGCCAATGCCGGGGTCAGCCTGCAAGGAGTCAACCTCCACCAGGATGGGGCACAGTGGGTCATGTTCGGCGTCGCCATCGCCTTGATCTTTGGAAAGCCGATTGGCGTGATCAGCGTGAGCTGGCTGATGGTGCGATTGGGATGGTGCAGATTACCCGCTGGTGTCACATGGTCTGGCGTATGCCTGATTGGGGTACTCGCCGGGATTGGCTTCACCATGTCCATTTTTGTATCCATGCTCGCATTCCAGGATGACGGACTGCTCAGTGCCGCAAAACTTGGCGTCTTATCTGGATCACTCGTGGCAGCTGTCTTGGGGTTGCTAATAGGAGGTTTCTATATTCAATCCCACAGACGCATTTCATCAGACATCGACTAACGCTAGCTTGAGAGGATATAAGGGGAGAACGCATGCAATACACAACTGCTGGAGCGGTGGCGACCAGTTTCATACTGTTAGCCTTGCAAGGCTGTGGAGAACACCACGATCTCGCAGACGCCTTGTCGGAAAAGGATGGAAAAACGTATCTATCGACAAGTATTGAAGAGCTATCCCAAACCCGGATCAAATTTGGGGTGAGTGCCCTTGGTCAATCGCAGGGGCAGGTCGAGATCAAGCATGGTCGCATGACGTATCGCACATTGATTCATTCTGTGCAAAAACGCGGGAAGATCAGCGCCTATACTGATCTGGAAAGTGAATGCATCGGTTTCGAGAGCACGGCGAAAGAGCAGTTCTATTTGATTTGCCGGGCCTTGAAGCCTTTTGCGGCGGACTATCAAGTGCCTTCGGAAAGCAGGACACATCATATTTCTGTGGATGAAAACCGGCTGTTTTTCATCATAGGGCAAGGCAAGATTGATGCACCAAGCTCCCAAGCCTACTATGATGTAAACGAGTGAGAACAATTCGCTAGATAAATTTGGATTTAAATTGCAGACGAGCGGAGAGATGTGTTCTACCGAACTTGTGGCTGTAAGCCTGAATTTCCTCCAGCACTCAGTTTGACGCTTCTTCTGAAACCAAAGGACGAACCCCAGTTTATAGAATCAATAGTGAGCAAACTGACGCCGTATGGCTTCGCCATTGCGCCGCTGCCACGGATATTGCATGAAGCTACCCGAGTGCACGACCAAAGGCTAGTGTGCAGATGAGCCAAGCAGATTGTTATCGAGGTGTCGCAAGTAGGCAAAATATCGCTCTGCATTCGCTTCGGGGTTTGTGTGCATGAAACAGAGCAATGGCGTTAACCAGCAAGAGTCTGTGTACCTATTAGTGTCCTATTCAATCAAGCGGTTTGAAGTATTTTTTAGTTGATAAGAATTTCTCGTCAACACTATAACGTCCACTTCCCTGAGTTAATATCGTAAATAGCATTAAAGCCAGCATCAGCGGTACCTTGAACCCGAGACCTGCCTCTGTATCAATCTGATTCCACCCAGCCCAGCCTAAATCAAAATGGACGGTATATATCGCTACAAAGGTGATATACAACAATCCTAGAGCTGCTAATCGACTGTACACGCCAAGCAGTAAGGCAACTCCCAATAAGAGTTCTCCCACCCCCGCAGCTATCCAATTCGGATCAGGGCCAAGGAAATGTAGCGGAAAGGGAAACTGCAAGCCACTGAACCATTCTGGTGCATTAACCCCACCACTCAGTTTTGTATAACCTGCCCCAATAAACTCCTGAGCAGCCCATACCCTGAGTCCGAGTAACCCAAGATCATGTATCTTCTCTGTCGCTTTCGTGTGCAAGGAATGCCAGGAATTCATCTTTGAGATCTCCATAATAATGCGATGTCCAGGCAGACTGGCGAACGAAGGCCTGTATTAATTCTTTCCATGCGGGCTCACCCAATTGCTGGCGGATCGCCGGAAAGTGCGCTTCTATCATTTGGCTAGCCCCAAGGAGTACAAGATGGCGATAAGCCCGCATCCCGGCTTCGCTGTATCCGTGCGGAATGACCTCAGTCGCCCCTCTTATGTAGAGATAGAAGTCTTCAAGCATGTTAGTTCTTGATTGATGGTGGTCAGAGCTGGAATGTCGTTGTCCCACTCGAGCAAAATGGGGATGTGATGTTGTTGGAGTAATGCAAGTGCAACTTCTCTGGTTTGGGTCTCCACGGTTTGGCTATGGGTATCAATATACAAACCAAAACGCGCATCAAACTCATGGCCAGCTACGTGCATATAAGTGACGCGCTGCATATCCACATGGGATACAAAATTATGCACGTCCGTCAGGAAGTGATTCTTGTGGTTCACGGCAATGTTGTTGATATCGAGCAATATGTTGCAATCGGCTCTTTCAACCACTTGCATCAAGAACTCCACCTCATTCATTTCTCCAACATTGGTGTAGTAAGTGGTATTTTCTACGGCGATCCTGAGGCCCAATATATCCTGCACTTGCTTGATGCGGTCACTGATGCGGATTACTTCGCTGTGAGTAAACGGGATAGGAAATAGATCATACAGTTGATGGGCATCGCCACTGGCTGCCAGATGATCAGAGTAGTAGTCTGTACCTAGGTCTTTCATCAGTTCACGTACATCCATCAGAAACTCCTGCTGGATGGGAGCTTGTCCACCAAGGCTAAGTGATACACCATGCAGCCTGACTGGGCGACCTGATTCCAATAGCTTGTAGAGTGGTGATCTGTCTCGTTTGATCCAGTTTTCAGGCGCTACTTCAAAAAAATCAGCCTCCACTGACGACATATCCCAGTTTGCCATTTCACCTCGGTAACCCAGTCCAGCCATGGCAATGTCCTTATTTCTTAGAGCAGGAGGCTTCTTTTTTGCTGCAAGAGACCTCTTTCTTGGAGGGAGAGGCATCATTTTGCTCGGTGGTAGCCTCTTTTTTCGAGCATGAGGCATCTTTCTTCTCCGAAGAGACTTCCTTTTTACTGCATGTGCCAGCACTACATTTTTTTTCTGCAGGGCTACCAGCAAATGTAGAAGTGGCAATAATGGCGGTGGCTAATGCAGCCAAGTGTTTGATGTTCATGGTAAGGCTCCTATTGAGGTTGAGATACATCGTGAGCACCTGGTGAGGCAAAACACAATGTTCTCTTGCTAATACGCTCTTGAACAACTCATGGTTACACTGAGGCTTAAAAAATAATTAAATATTTTTCTATGGCTATCTGTAACCTTTACCCCTTCTTCAGCGAATTCTCTAGATCATGATGGAACAAGAACTGCGCAATTTGATGCTGAGAGCCCTTGACGGTAATGCTGAGTCCTATCAGTGCTTTCTACAGCAGGTCAGTTCAGTACTGAGGGCGTATTTAAGGCGGCGTCTTAGTAGTGCTCCTGATGAAGTGGAAGATTTACTGCAGGAGACTTTGCTGGCCATTCATACCCAACGTCATACATATCGCAGAAGTGAACCCTTGACCCCATGGCTGTATGCCGTGGCACGCTACAAAATGATCGACTACTTCCGTCGCCGATCCAAACTTGAAGCCCTGCATGAGCCTTTGGAGGATGATGCCGAATGGCTGGCAATTTCCGATGAAGCCGCCAATGAGTCAAAGAAAGACCTAGGCACGATGCTTGATGCATTACCAGCACATCAACGCTTACCCATACAGCATACAAAGTTGGAGGGTCGGTCAGTTGCAGAAGCAGCAGCCATGACGGGAATGTCAGTATCCGCGATTAAGGTTGGCGTACATCGTGGCATGAAAGCACTGGCAAAAATGTGGAAGGAGCAAGCATGAAAACCGATGAATTGATCAAGATCATCACAACAGGCGCACAACCGGTTCCACAATATGCGGCCGAAAAACGCATCAGCTCGGCATTGCTGGCAGGTGTGGCGATATCTTTCATATTACTGTTGATGATCTATGGCGTCAGACCTGATTTAAAAGAAATCAGTACCAGTTTTGCTTTCTGGATGAAACTGGGAGTGCCCATGGCCAATGTCATTATTGGATTTATATTTGTGTTCGCGTTGGCACATCCCGGAAAATTGCCCTTGCTTGGGTATTGGGTGCTGGCTATTCCCATCGTTGTGTTGTGGGGATGGGCTATCTGGACCTGGAATGTCACAGACCTAGCGGTGCGTCCCGAATTGTTATGGGGAAAAACCTGGCGGGTTTGCATCATGAATATCATGTTTCTAGCCTTGCCTGTGGGTGCTACAGCGTTATTGGCTTTACGCAATCTTGCGCCAACCAGGCCGGTGTTGACTGGTGCCATTGCCGGATGGCTGGCCGGAAGCGCTGGAGCCAGTGTGTATGCATTGCATTGCCCAGAAATGGCGGCACCATTCTTGGCTGTGTGGTATGTACTCGGGATGATTGTACCCAGTGCCATCATGGCCTATATGGGGCATCGTTGTTTAAGATGGTAAGTCCAGACATGGCTGAGATAAAAGGGGCAATTCAAGCCCAGTCCAGGAGATTATTAATTCTCTTACAAAAACATATGCTTAGCTAAATCTCGAATTTGATTGCAAAAAATATGTTCGATCTCATATTGAGTTGCAAACTCTAAGAAATTGATTTTGCTATATTATTTTCAAGTGTCTGATTTGAATGAGGTGGGAGTCTGAAGTTAAGTTGCAAACGACATTTTTGCTGTTTGCAATCCCTCAGGTGACGTTATACAAATATTTCAAGTCCAAGGAACTGCTCATCATCGAGTATCTTCGCGCCCAGGATGAGAAACTCTGGCAAAAGCTGGCCGATGTTTCACGGCAAGAAAATGCATTGGCGGACCTTGAAACCTGGGTTTCCGCTCTCCTGGATATTATTGGAGACAAGGATTTCAAGGGCTTTGCCTCCATCAGCGCCGGGGTTGAGTTCCCTCAGCCGGATAATCCCGTCAATCAGGTTTCGTGTGAGTTTTCCAAGCAGTTGAGAAGTCAGATCGCCGAATTGGCGGTTAAAGCGGGCATCACGCAAGCCGAGACTTTGGCTATGCAATTGGCTTTGGTCGTGGAAGGAGCTGCCATCACGGAGCGGAATCAGGAAAGCAGTGAATCTATCAGTCATGCCAAGTCATTGGCGAAAATGCTGATTCAGAATGCTCGCTCATAAGCAGCTGATTGATGAAAGATGTGTGTAGATTGATCCTGCCTTATGTGCAGAAAGGTTGATTGTGTTCAGTCCGATTAGCCGGTTGGGCTAATCGGGATGGCAGAGATTGTCAGCGTTGCCTTGGGTCATGGTAACGTGCCAGCCAATGGGCATAAGGAGGCGGAAGCACCCAGGCCGGATTTTCCTTGTTCAGCTCTTTGGCCGCTTGGTAAGTCCAGTGCGGGTTTTCCAGGTGGGCACGGCCTATCATCGCGATGTCCAGCTGTTCGTTGCGGATGGCCTGGTCGGCAAGGTCGGGCGCGCCGAAGCCCCAGGCAGATGAAACAGGGATATTGGCCTCGTTGCGCACGCGCTGGGCAATCGAGGCAAGGAACGCAGGCCCCCAGGGAATCCTGGCCTCGGGCGTGCTGAAGCCGATGCTGACGCTGAGCATGTCCAGGCCAAGCTGTTTCCAGTCATTGACCAGCTGGATGGATTCGCTCAAGGTCTGCTCATCTTGCCCGTCGAATTCCAGCACGCCGAAACGTGCGGTCAATGGCAGGTTTTCCGGCCAGACCTTGCGCACGGCAGCCAGGGTTTCGCGCGTGAAGCGGCCCCGGTTTGCCGCATTGCCGCCATATTCATCGGTACGCAGGTTGGAGTGGCTGGAGGTGAAGCTTTGCGCCAGGTAGCCGTGCGCGAAGTGCAGCTCCAGCCATTCGAACCCCGCTTCTACAGCACGTCGGGCGGCGTCGATGAAGTTTTGCTGCACCCGTTGGATGTCGGCAACGCTCATGGCGGTAGGCACGCGCGGCAACAAGCCGCCGAACGCCTTGGCCGAGGGCGCAATGGGTTGCCAGCCGCGCGGGTCGTTTTCAGGGATATGATCATCGCCTTCCCAGGGAATGTTGGCGCTGGCCTTACGGCCCGCGTGGGCGATCTGGATGCCGGGTACAGCCCCAGCGGCCTTGATCAGGGCTGCAATCTCGCGCAATTTCTCCGCTTGGGCGTCATTCCAGAGACCAAGACAATGTGGAGTGATGCGGCCTTCCGGCGCGACGGCCGTGGCTTCGACCACCACCAGCCCGCTGCCACCGCGCGCCAGCGCCGCATAATGCGCGGTGTGCCAATCGTTGGCCAAGCCGTCGATGGCCTTGTACTGGCACATCGGTGGCACGGCGATGCGATTTCTTAGTTCGACATCTTTCAGGCGGTAGGATGAGAATAAATCTGCCATATTGATCTCTCTTGATTGTGATGAATGTTGATGATCTGGGTTGAATGTGGAAATTGATTCAGGTTTAACTTCTATGGTTCCAATATATTCGAACCATAGGACTATGGCAACGACTATGTTAAATTTTGCCCATGAGACAAATCAAACACCCTTCCATCGAGCAGATCGAGTTGACGGACATCATGCATGCGCTTTCCGATCCTGCGCGGCTTGAGATCATTGCACTATTGGCGCGGGAAGGGCGGCAAATGGCGTGCAACGAGTTGGAGCTGAACCGGCCCAAGTCCAGCATGTCGCATCATTTCAAGATATTGCGTGCTGCCGGACTGGTCGAAACTCTCATTGAGGGTAAAGAGCACTTGAACTCCCTGCGCCTTGCCGAAATCGAGCAGAAGTTTCCCGGCTTGATGCAGTCTGTGCTGCAGGCGATTGATCGTACATAGGCCATATCCTGAAAGCGCCGAGGTCGTTTGCCGAACAGCGGATTCCCTTAATGCGGGCTGTTTAAAGCCTCGGTCAGAAACTCGATAAATGCGGTTAGTTTGGGCGTGGTCTGCTTTTCCTTGGGATAAACCGCATTCACTGGCCTTGGGGCTGGTGTATAGGCTTTCAGCACTTCTACCAGTGTGCCTTTTTCCAGGTCTTCGGTCATCAGTACTTTGGGCATCATGATGATGCCAATGCCTTTCAGTGCTGCAGCCCGCAAAGCCTGTCCATTGTTGGAGTCGAACCGGGAAGACAATGGTTTTCTGCCAACCGCCCCTTGTTGCAGGATTTTCCAGCCGCTGTGATTTCTCCAGTTGGTGAACCCCAGACACTGGTGCGATTGCAGGTCGGCCGGGTGATGGGGCATACCTGCCCTGGCAAGGTATGCCGGTGAGGCGCAAATGGCCAGTTCGAACAGGGAAAGCTGGCGGGCGATATACATCGAGTCTTGCAGTTCGCCGATACGGATGGCGACATCAAACCCTTCATCAATAATATCCACGAAGCGGTCGGATAAATCCAGGTTGATATTGACTTCGGGATATTGCAACAAGTAATCGCTGATGATCGGTGCCAGGGCAAATGCGCCAAACCAGATGGAAGCGCTCACTTTCAAGCTGCCTTTGGGGCTGCCGCGCATGATTTCCGCGCCAGCTTCCGCCTCTTCCACTTGCCGGATGATTTCCTTGCAGCGCTGGTAATAGTTACTGCCTATTTCGGTCAGATGCAAACGCCGGGTAGTGCGGTTCAGCAAGGTGGAGCCCAACCGATCTTCCAATGTATTGATATGCTTGCTCACCATGGCCTGCGAAAGCCTCAGCGCATTGGCGGCAGCCGTGAAACTACCGAATTCCACCACGGCAATGAATACTTGCATGCTATTGAAGCGGTCCATAATTGATTACTATTGGTAAATAATATTTTCAATATTACATGGTTTATCTGTTGTAAATAAGTCAGCACAATGCCTGTAAATTAATCACAGGAGTTTGTCATGGCAAGAGTAGTGCAGTTTGACCAGGTGGGCGGGCCGGAGGTGCTCAAGGTGGTGGATGTGCCTGTGCGCACACCCAATGCAGGAGAGGTGCGTATCAATGTGAAGGCTATCGGGTTGAATCGTGCCGAATCCATGTTTCGTTCGGGGGCGTATGTGGTTGGGCCGACCTTTCCTGGTTCCGGGATAGGGTATGAAGCATCAGGGATCATAGAGTCGGTGGGTGCCGGAGTGACAGGTTTCGCTGCGGGAGATGCCGTCAGCGTGATTCCTGCCTTCATGATGAATGATTATGCAATGTATGGCGAGCAAGTGGTGGCGCCCGCTTTTGCCGTGGTCAAGCATCCTGTGGGCCTGAGTTGGGAAGAAGCGGCTGCGACCTGGATGCAGTATGCGACGGTATATGGCGCGCTGGTCGCAATTGCCAGGCTGGCGAAGGATGATGTGCTATTGATTCCTGCCGCTTCCAGCAGTGTGGGGCTGGCCGCCATCCAGTTGGCGAATATGGTGGGCGCTATCCCTGTCGCATTGACGCGCAGCGAGGATAAAAAGCAGCGTTTGCTGGAAATGGGAGCCAGGCATGTCATCGCCACCGATACTCAGGATATCGTTGCGGAGGTGCGGCGCATCACCAATGGTGCGGGCGCTCGCGTGGTATTCGACCCGGTGGGCGGGCCGGTATTTGGACAACTGGTCCAGGCTGCCGCCCCATCAGGTATCTTGATTGCCTACGGTGCGTTGAGTCCAGAACCTGCATCATTGCCATTCCTGGACGTGTTTGGCAAGAGATTGACCATTCGGGGTTATGAACTGTTTGAATACACCATGGACAAGGTAGCGATCGAGCGCGTCAAAACCTTTATTGTCGATGGGCTCGCTTCCGGCAAGCTGAAACCCTTGGTGGGAAAGACATTCCCGCTGGAAGAGGTCGTGGCGGCGCATCGTTACCTGGAATCCAACCAGCAGTTCGGCAAGATTGTCTTGACGGTTTAAGTGTGGGAAGGGCGGGGAAACCTGCCGTAATTGATCAACGATTGCATGATATAGGAGGCAATATGAAAACTTTTTTGAGTATCGGTTCAGGCCCGGGGAATGGGTTGGCTACTGCAGAACGCTTCGCCCGCGAAGGTTTTCGCATCGTGTTGAGTGCGCGCAATGCAGACAAAACAGCTGCGCTGGCAGCGCAATTGCAGGATAAAGGGTATCAGGCGGAAACCAGGACGGTAGATGCCAGCGATCCTGCGGCAGTGGCAGCCTTGGTATCCGCGGTTGAGCAGCAATACGGCGCGATTGATGTATTGCATTACAACGCCGCCAACCTAAGACAGGCGACTTTGCAATCACAGCCGCGCGAGAGTTTTGTCGGCGACCTGGCGGTGAATATCGGTGGCGCGCTGGCGGCTGTCCAGGCAGCAAGCGCGAAAATGACGCAAAACAAGTCGGGCACCATTTTGCTGACTGGCGGCGGTTTCGCCTTGTACCCCAGCCCAGATTACCTATCCTTGAGCATAGGCAAGGCTGGCATACGCACGCTTACCCTCGGCCTGTTCGAGAGCTTGCGGAAAGAGGGTGTGCATATTGCCACGGTAACGGTGGCGACTTTTGTGACCGCGGGATCCAAGGAGGCGGAGGGTGTCGGGGAAAGATTCTGGCAGCTATATGCGCAGCCGGAGGCAGAATGGACTGCGGAATTGATGTATCCGGCCAGCTAGGCGGCTGAAGAGTTTTTGTCCAGAGGGGTAAGGAGCACTGTTTCCTGCCCCTTTGTTCTTTGTTTCGAAGGTTTCGTCCTGACGCTTTCCATGTGGCGGCTGATCGGCCTGCGTCCAAAACAATCCCTCAAGTAGTTGTCATGGCATGATCGCTGTAAAAGCTCGAATGGAAAGGTAAACAGCATGGGAGGGGATTCCCCTCCCGCTGTATCATTTGGCCTGGAAGGGATGGGCGCTTTCCTTGTATTGTGCCAATACCGTGGAAACTTTTGGCTCTTGATTGACCGCACTCCGGATAGCTTGCAATGTAGCGCGGTAATTCCACTCCTGCACCCGTTGATCAATGTCTGCACGGCTATACCTTTTCTATCTTGCTTGATCGTGTAGGGTTGTATGTCTCACGCATGACATCAATGCTCCTGTGGTGGGGCAGTTGGCTTTTTCCTTCTGATGCCATCCACGACCAGCACGTAGAACAAGGGCACGAAGAAGATAGCCAGGAATGTGGCCGTCAGCATGCCTCCCACTACCCCTGTGCCGATCGAATGCTGGCTGCCACTGCTGGGGCCATTGGCAAGCGCCATGGGCAGCACACCAAACAGAAAGGCAATCGAGGTCATGATGATGGGACGCAATCTGAGGCCTGCCGCTTCGATTGCGGCCTCGACTGTGGTTTTACCGTGCTTGTCCTTAAGCTCCTTGGCAAATTCCACAATCAGGATAGCGTTCTTGGCAGCCAACCCCATGGTGGTCAGCAAGCCCACCTGGAAAAAAACATCGGCAGATAGGCCTCTCAATAATGTGGCTGCTACTGCGCCAATAATGCCCAGTGGAACCACCATCATGACTGCCACGGGCACGGACCAGCTCTCATACAGTGCTGCCAGGCAAAGGAAGATGACCAATGCTGATAGTGTGTAGAGCAGCGTGGTTTGCGAGCCTGCCTGTCCTTCTTCGTATGAGATGCCTGTGTAAGCCAGCCCAATACCGGCAGGCAATTCCTGCATGATCCGCTCCACGGAGGCCAGTGCTTCACCAGTGCTGACGCCAGGAGCAGGCTGGCCGACAATTTCTACTGCGGGCACACCGTTGAAACGTTCGAGCTTCGGTGAGCCATAGATCCAGCGACCAGATGCAATGGCGGAGAAAGGCACCATCTGGCCGCTGTTGCTGCGCACAAACCATTTGTTGAAGTCTTCCGGCGCAATGCGGGCGCTGCTGATGCCCTGTACATACACTTTCTTCACTCGGCCACGATCAATGAAGTCATTCACGTAGGCTGAGCCCCAGGCCACGGACATGGTCTGGTTGATCTCGGTCAGGCTGATTTGCTGGGCGCGGGCGCGCTCTTCGTCAATGATGATTTCATATTGAGGTTCGTCATTGAGGCCATTGGGACGAACCAACGACAGCTTCGGATCCTGTGCAGCAAGCTGGAGAAATTTGTCGCGCGCCTGCATCAGGACCTCATGCCCCAAACCGGCCTGGTCTTGCAGAAAAATAGTTTGAAGTGAGTGTGCATGTCATGTTGCTTTTTGGCGTCAGGAGGAGAGGAGCTCCTGACGCGGGGCATGCGCTGTGGCCTCGCCTTGCTTTTTCCCTGCAATGTGCGCATTGTTTGCATATTGTGTTGCGATGAGTGTGTTTTATCACTTCGGATGACAAGCGGATGTAGAAAATGAAGACATGTATGCCGTTTGCCGAAGGTTCATGCGATGTTTTGCAAAGGAGAGGAAAATGAGAAAAACGATGGTTGGAATAGCTGCACCCGGAAAAATCACTCGGATAATCACCATGGTATTGGCGCTTGGCGTGACGATGCCATTACCCACTGCACTGGCGGATGAAACCAGTTGTTCCCCCTATACGCCGCTGGTGCAAGGGCAAGAGGATTTTGTCTATGTCTGGACGCTGGGCGTCAAGGGCATGGGCGACGAATCCGACAAGCTGGTCACTGTGGATACCAACCCTAGCTCCAAAACCTACGGCAAGGTCATCAACACCCTCTCTGTCGGCGGTCGAGGCGAAGCCCACCACATGGGCTTCACCGACGACCGGCGCTACATGTGGGCAGGCGCGCTGGACAGCAACAAAATCTTCATCTTCGACGTGGGCACCGACCCCGCCAAGCCCAAGCTGGTCAAGACCATCAATGACTACGTCGCCAAGACCGGCCTGGTCGGCCCCCACACCTTCTACGCCCTGCCCGGCCGCATGATCGTCGCCGCCCTGTCCAACGCCAAGGACCACGGCGGACAAACCGGCATAGCCATCTACAACAATGCCGGCGACTATGTCAGCACCACACTGATGCCGACCACCAACGGCGGCGACGGCTATGGCTACGACGCCGCCATCAACCCGCAGAAAAGCGTCATGCTCACCACCTCCTTCACCGGCTGGAACAACTACATGGCCGACCTCGGCAAGGTCGTGAAAGACCCCGACGCCATGAAGCAATTCGGCAACACCACCGTCATGTGGGACTACAAAGCCATGAAGCCGATCAAGATCTTCAACACCCCGGGCGCGCCGCTGGAAGCCCGCTGGTCGTTCGCCAATGGCGCCAACTGGGCCGTCACCACCACGGCGCTGACCTCCAAGGCCTATGTCTACATGCAGGATGACAAGGGTGAATGGCAGCAGCACGAGATCGGCACCATCGGCGACCCCTCCAAAATACCGCTTCCGGTCGACATTGCCATGACGGGCGATGGCAAAGGCATGTGGATAGACACCATGATGGATGGCACTACCCGCTACTGGGACATGACCAACCCGCTCAAACCCAAGGAAATCTATGTAAAAAAGATTGGCTCACAGGTAAATATGGTCTCCCCCAGCTTTGACGGCAAGCGGGTGTATTTCACGAGTTCCCTGCTCGCCAACTGGGATAAAAAAGCCAAGGACGACGAGCAATTCCTCAAGATGTATCACTGGGATGGCAAGGAACTGAAGCCTGGTTTCGAAATAGACTTTTACAAGCTGAAGCTGGGCCGTGCGCACCATATGAAATTCCAGGCGCGCGACCTCAAGACCTTGAAACCGTTGCGCGCGTCCACAGAAAGCGCCTTGAAGTTCGCTGCCAATCCGTAATGGGCCGTCATTTCTCGCCGATCCCGCCCAGTAAGATATGGAGATGATGCGTAAACGGTGGGGCAGATGGCTCTTCGCAGGGCTGGCGGCGGTAGCCGCCGCCTGTCTGGTCTATGCCTTCTATGGCCCTGACAGGCAGGCGGGATATGGGATGGATGCTGAACTGCAATCGCGGATCGCCCGGCAGGGCTTGGCGCCTGCCGGGACATACGAGCTGCACAGGATTTTCAAGGCATCCAGCTACGAGGTGCTGGACAGCCAGGGCAATGCCGTTCCGCTGGCGCAGTTCACGCAAAACAAGTACACCTTGCTCACTTTTTTCTATGAGTCATGTTCGGATGCCAAGGGATGTCCGTTCGCCATCACCACCTTGCATGCATTAAGAGGCTATCTGGAGAAAACGCCTGCGTTGGCCAGCGCGGTGCGCTTTGTCAATATCAGTTTCGACCCGATGCGCGACACGCCAGTCATGATGGCAGGGATGGAGAAAAGCATGCAGCAAGGCAAGGCGAAACCTGCGACGGAGTGGCGCTTCCTGACCACGCAGGATGTTGATCATCTCATGCCCATCATTGATGGCTTCGGCCAGAACGTGGAGGTGGTTTTGGATGCGGAAACCGGGGAGGCAACCATGCAATATCAGCATGTGCTGAAAGTATTTCTGATCGACCGCGAGGGGTATGTGCGGGAGATATACTCCGCGCTGGATCTGTCGCCGGAAGTGCTGCTGAACGATATTTATACCTTGGCAATGGCTGACCAGACACGGCATTAACAGCTGTTTTTGCAAATTTAGGGTAGGCAATGGCCATCAGGAAACAATATAAACAAGCCATGATCGTAATGGCGGCAATGCTGTTGGGGGCGCTGATATGCGCCCTGTTTTTCAAGTTGGGTGAACAGAAGCCAGCCGCTTTGCAGGGCGAAACTTACCAGCTGCCGGTAGAAGACATACTGGGGCTACCCGAGCTGCACATTCCCGAAGACAATCCCTTGAACATGGCAAAAGTAGCGCTGGGCAGGAAGCTATTCATGGACCGTCGCCTTTCCCACAACAACACCATCTCATGCGCCATGTGCCATGTACCCGAGCAAGGTTTCACCGTCAATGAACTGGCCAGGTCCGTGGGGATCGAAGGCCGTTCCCACCGGCGCAACGCACCCACTGTCGTCAATGCAGCCTTCATGCACCGGCTGTTTCACGACGGTCGCGAACCCATCCTCGAAGACCAGGTCATTGACCCCATCGTCGCATTCAACGAAATGGGCAATCCCGCCGTGGGCTATGTAGTGGAAAAAGTCAGCCAGCTGCCGGACTATGACGGCATGTTCGAAGCCGCCTTTGGCGGCAAGGCCACGCTGGACAGGCTGACCAAAGCCATCGCCGCCTACGAGCGCACCCTGGTGTCCGGCAACTCCAGGTTCGACCGCTACATGTACGGTGGGGACAAACAGGCCATGACCGCCTCGGAAATCAACGGCATGAAAGTATTTGCCGGCAGGGGCCGCTGCATCGTATGCCACACCATGGGCGAGAAAAACGCCCTCTTCACCGACCAGCAATTCCACAACACCGGCATCGGCTACAAACTGAATAACGTGCCCTACGACCAGGAGAACAACACCATGCCGATTCAGCTTGCTCCCGGCATCATTGTCGAAGCGGACTTGACGCTGGTGGATGAAGCCAGCGAAGCTATCCCCAACGATGTCGGGCGCTTTGAAATCACGGAAAACCCTGACGACCGCTGGGCATACAAAACGCCTACATTGAGGAATGTCGCATTGACCGCGCCTTACATGCATGATGGATCCTTGATGACGCTGGAAGACGTAGTCGAGTTCTATGACAAGGGCGGAGAAGAGAACCCGCTGCTGGACCCATTGCTGAAGCCGTTGCGATTAACCGCTGTCGAGAAGCAGGATCTGGTTGCCTTCATGAAGGCGCTCACCGGCTCCAATATGGCAAGGCTCGCCCAGGAGGCGAGGGCGGCTTATTATCTTTCCCCTGTCGAAAGGCCGTAGGTGACCATGGGCATTTATCGTCGAGTCATTGTGATTGTTGTATTGCTCCTGATGGCGTGTGGTGGAGTTTATCTCTATCGAAGCCAGGTGGTGGATGAAAATTATACGGGCCAGCAGGAGGATTTCTACTCACATCGTTATCCCGACCAGCAAGGCAAGGCATTTGATTTCGCGGGATTACAAGGCAGAGTGACGGTGGTCAATTTCTGGGCGACCTGGTGTGCGCCATGTAGAAAGGAAATTCCCGATTTGTCGGCCATTAGCCAGGACTATGCGCAACGTCGTGTAGCCGTGATCGGTATCGCGGCGGATGATCTGCCTGCAATACAGGAATTCCTGCAAGCCATCCCTGCCAGCTATACATTCGTTGCGGCTGAATTTGATGCCATGGCCATCAGCCGCGACTTGGGCAATACAAAAGGGATTTTGCCGTTTACAGTGCTGATGGATGGAGATGGGAACATCATCACGCGTATCTCTGGCCTTGTCCATCCAATGGAGTTGCGAGCCATGCTGGATAAGGCCGTGGCTGGCCAAATAAGCAATTGAGGTGTGTATGAAAACAGTTAAAACAAAGGCTTTTGATGAGCCTTTGTTTTTAGAAGTGCTAGTTTGATCAGCAGGCAGAATCAGACGAAAACCTATCGGTACTGTAGCCGTGACGGTATCTGAAAGTTAAGTCAATGATTGTTAAATGTTTTTGATGAATTAGAGTGAGGTGAGGGAGTCTTATCTTGCTAATGATTGGTACCGATGGGTATAGTGATGGCTGTGCCTATCAATACTGCATGGCTTTTATACGGCTCCTTGATTCTTTCTGGGCACCGCACTGAAAGATGTCCATGATACGGATCATCGTCCTAGCCTGCCTGGGATTCGTCGCAGCCTCGGCGCTTGCGACCTGGGTCTATGGCGTCTTCGCGGCCCGGGTCCAGGGAGAAGCTTCCTACGCGCTACCGGTGGAGGATAGGCAGATGCTGCTTGACCAGCGCATCGGCGCCGTGACGGATGCGCACCCTGGCGAAAGCGGCCTGCATTTATTGGCCGAGAACCTGGACGCCTTTGCCGCGCGCGGCCTTTCAGCACGCAAGGCTGGGCGTTCTCTGGACCTGATGTACTACATATGGCACGACGACCTGACGGGCCGCCTGCTTCTGGCCGATGCATTGGCAGCGGCGGAGCGCGGCGTGCGCGTCCGGATATTGATCGACGACATCGGCACCAGCAACACCTGGGACGCAATGATCGCGTTGGCGCATCATCCGCAGATCGATATTCGCATCTTCAACCCGACCCGGGCACGGGCAGACAGTTTGCGGCGCGGCATCGAAATGGCATTGCGGGCATACAGCGTGACGCGGCGCATGCACAACAAAGCCTGGATCGTCGACGGGCGTATCGCGATCCTGGGCGGGCGCAACATCGGAGACGAATATTTCGATGCATCGGAGAACACCAATTTCCGTGATATGGACGTGCTGGTGATGGGGTCTGCCGTCGCACAGACCGAGAAGATTTTCGACGACTACTGGAACAGCGGCGTGGCGCTGCCGATCGACAGGCTTTCGCCGCTGAAAGATCCCAAGGCGGCGCTTGCGCAAGCAGCCTCCGGCTTGAGCGCCGCAGCGAGCGAGGCGGCGGCCCAGCCTTACCTGGGGCGCCTTGCCGAGCGGATTTCGCTTCTCGATCCCGAGCAAGAACAGCCCTATTGGACGGAAACCGCACGGGTAGCCGCCGATCCGCCGCAAAAGGTGCTGGGCAGGCGCGGTGAGAACTGGCTGATGCACGAATTGCTCCCGCTGTTCGAGGCTGCTCGGGAACGACTCGACATTACCTCGCCCTATTTCATCCCTGGAGAAAAAGGCACGGCGATACTCACCGCCATTGCCGCAAAAGGCGTTTCAGTGTCGGTCCTGACCAACTCCCTCGCCGCCACCGATGTGGCAGCGGTCCATGGCGGCTATGCGCGTTACCGTGTTCCGCTGCTTCGGGCGGGGATCGGGCTCTGGGAGCTGCGGCCGGAGAATCGGGAAAGCCATATTTCCCTGCGCGGATCGAGCAGGGCGAGCCTGCATACCAAGGCTTTCACTGCCGATGGTCATTTGGGGTTCATCGGCTCGATGAACCTCGATCCGCGCTCGACTTCCCTTAACACGGAAATGGGAGTGCTGTTCGATTCCGCAGACCTGGTGGCGAAGATGGAAGAGGTCTGGAAGCGCGACACAGCGCCTGCGCGCAGCTATCAGGTCCGCTTGACGCCAGGGGACAAGCTGGAATGGCGTGCAAGCCAGGATGGGCAAGTCGTCCGCTACGACTACGAACCTGAAGCCTCGTTGCTGCGCCGGCTTAGCGCGCGAATCATTGGGTTGCTGCCGCTGGAGTCACAGCTTTAATCCGTAGAGGTTGTCTGATACTAATGAGAGGAAAGCAAGGAATAGCGGAGCGGTGGCGGGAATTGTCGAAGGTCATTGTCGATCAAGCCATCGGCATTCCAAAGGGCAAGGGAGGATGAATTTACTTGAAGCAGGCGTATCCAAGGCCACGATGTACGCCTGCTTTCCCAGCAAGAAAGCGATGTTCACTGCAGTAATCGAGCGCGAATGCGCGGTGATGACCGAATCGTCCCTACCATACAGATTGTTGCTGGCGGCATTGCCACGGCCCTTGCCGACCTGGGCATGTCCTATTTGCGGCTGGTGCTTTCACCTTCCGCCATGGCCTTGTTCCGCGTTGTCGTGGCCGAAGCACCACGGTTTCCTGACGTGGGGCGCCGGTTCTATCTGACAGGCCCCAAGGTGGTGAATGAAAAGATAGCGGCTTGCCTGACCGAAGCTGCGCAAGCAGGCGAGGTCAACATTCAATCCATCGGCGCTGGCGCAGCGGCCTCGTTGTTCATCAGCATGGTGCGTGGCGAGGCGCAGCTGGAATGTCTGCCCCATCCAGCTGCCAAGCCTTCAGCCGCACAAATGGATATTTGGGTGCAAAACGCAGTGACAACTTTCCTTGGCGCATATGGCGCTGCCAAATTACCTTCCGGCTAAAGCTAATTGACTACAGAAATTGGATTCCAGTCTCTTGTGATCGGGTAATTTCCCTGGGGCACCAGTTCCGTTTCTCTTGAGCCGTCAAGCTGCCTGACGCTTGTATTCAGTGATGACGGTTAAATTGCATGCAAATATCCTGCTTGTGCCCAGAATTTGGCTGTATTGATAAGTGTTTGGGTTGATAGGTAAATCAGTCCAAAGAAACCCGGTGTGCCTTATAATCACGGTCTTGATCGTGATGATTTGTCGTGCAGGAGTGGTTTGATGTCGGAAGAGTTTGAGGATATGGCGGTCCATCAGTTGCATTTGAGCTACAGTGCCCAGCAGGATCGCATGTTGCTGAAAGTCAACCTGGACGATACGGAGCTGAATGCCTGGCTGACACGGCGCATTGTCCGAGTGTTGTGGGGATTGTTGCAGGACAGCGAGCTTTCTCCTGCGACGATGCCGGAGATGATGGCTGTAACTGCGGAAGAGTTGGTGGAACATTTCGCACAGAGTGCCATCGCTCTGCCCATGATGCGCCAGGGAGCCATGATGTCCGGCGCCTATCACGACGCAAAAACTACCGATGCCGGGCCGTTTGTGTTGATTACTGACTGCAAGCTGGTCAATATGGACCATACGGAGTCTCTGCTGGAGTTGCATAGTCAGGCTGGCGAGATTTATAGCTTGGCCATGACCGCTGAATTGAGCCATGCTCTTACGACCATGCTGCAATTGGCATCGCAGGAAGCGAGCTGGGACTTGGGGCTGGCAACGGACCGCATCGTGCTGGCTAATGAAGCCGCACCCTATGTGCTGCACTAAAATTTCTAGAGCGCATGGCGGATAGTAACGCATCCCTGTTGCAGCGTAGCCTGGCCGCCGTCTGGCATCCCTGCACGCAGATGAAGCAGCACGAAACCCTGCCGCTGGTGCCTATCCGGCGCGGGGAGGGCGTGTGGCTGGAGGATTTTGATGGCAAGCGCTACCTGGACGGCGTGAGCTCCTGGTGGGTCAACCTGTTCGGGCACAATCATCCGCAGATCAAGGGCGCCATCACGGCGCAATTGGAACAGCTTGAACATGTGATTCTCGCTGGCTTTACCCATGAGCCGGTCGTGCGATTGTCCGAACGCCTTTCCGCGCTGACTGGCCTGGGTCACAGTTTTTATGCTTCCGACGGCGCCTCTGCCACCGAGATTGCGCTCAAGATGAGCTTCCACTACTGGCGCAACCGCGGCCAGCTTGGGAAAACACGTTTCCTCAGTTTGCAAAACGGCTACCACGGCGAAACCCTGGGCTCACTCTCTGTCACTGATGTAGCATTGTTCAAGGATACCTACGCGCCATTGCTGCGGGAATCGGCCGTCTTGCCCAGCCCGGACTGGCGGTTGGCGGAAGCTGGCGAGAGCCCTGAGCAATATGCGCTACGATGCGCTGACGATGCCGAGGCTTATGTCGCCAAACATGCGGGAGAGCTTGCCGCTGTGATCGTGGAGCCCTTGGTGCAGTGCGCCACCGGCATGGCGATGTATCACCCGATATACCTGCAACGCTTGCGGGCGATTTGCGATCGTTATGATATCCATCTGATTGCGGATGAAATTGCTGTGGGCTTTGGTCGCACCGGCACCATGTTCGCGGTGGAACAGGCGGGCATATTGCCTGATTTCATTTGCTTGTCGAAAGGTATTACCGGCGGTTATCTGCCGCTTTCCGTCGTGCAGACGACGGACGATATCTATGCTGCTTTTTACGACGACAGCGTCGTGCGGGGTTTCCTGCATTCGCATAGCTATACCGGCAATGCGCTGGCCTGCAGCGCCGCGCTGGCAACGCTGGATATTTTCGTCCAGCAGGATGTGCTGGCCGCCAACCGCTGCAAAACCGATTATCTCAACCGCAAGCTGACGGCATGGCAGGATTTACCGATTGCCCATGTGCGCAACCTTGGCATGATCTGGGCATTCGATGTGATGGCTGATCAGCCAGGATTCCAGCAAAGGTTCTACCAGGCAGCACTGCAACGCGGCCTGTTGCTGCGGCCCGTGGGCAATACGGTGTACTTCATGCCGCCATATGTCATTAGCGAAAGCGAAATGGACTGGATGCTGGAACAAGCCATGGCAGCGCTCAAGGAGAGTCTATGAGGTTGTGGCTGGGATGTTTCCTGCTGCTGGCGGGTGTCAGCGCGCATGCTGCATTGCCGGGGCCGGTCAGCGAATTGCTGAGAAAGAATGGTATTCCTGCCGAAAATGTTTCGGTTTACGTGCAACGGATTGATCAGCAAACCCCGTTGGTTAATCATCAAAGCGACCGGCCCATGAAGACGGCTTCAACCATGAAGCTGCTGAGCACCTATGCTGGGCTGGAGCTGCTGGGCCCGGCCTATCGCTGGCGCACCGGGGTTTACCATGATGGCAGGCTGGAAAATGGCGTGCTGCATGGCAACCTGATCATTCAAGGGCGCGGCGATCCTTATCTGTTGGCGGCGGACATGCGTGCGATGCTGGAAGACCTGAAGCTGGCGGGCGTGGACGAAATCCGCGGCGATATCGTGTTCGATACCCATTATTTTGCCCGGCGCTTCCATGATGCTGCCGAATTCGATAGCAAGCCGCATGCGCCCTACAACGCCACGCCCAGCGCACTGGCCGTCAATATCAAATCCACCTCGTTCTATTTCCTGCCCGCAGGAAACAAGCTGACCATAGAGGCAGACCCTGCGCTGCCCGAGATTCGTATCCGCGATGAAATGAACCTGGTGCGCGGCGAATGCGGAGACTGGAAAAGCAATCTGCGCTTTGTGGTGGAGCCACAGCCGGACGGGGTGGCGGTGACTTTCAAAGGCCAGTATCCAGCGGCCTGCGGCAGCAAGACCCTGGAGCTGAACGTGCTGGAAGATGGGCCGTATGCCTATGGCCTGTTCCGCAGCAGCTGGCTGTCGCTAGGTGGCAAACTGCAAGGCGGATGGCGCTATGGGGCTTTGCCGGAAAACGCGCAGCACTTAGTGACGCACGATTCCCAGCCCTTGTCCGAAATCATCCGCACTATCAACAAATACAGCAACAACCTCATGGTGCGACAGCTATTTTTGACCATAGCGGCGGAACGCGTTGCCAGCCCCGCGACCGAGGCGGACGGTATTTTCGCCATCCGCGCATGGCTGGCCAGCAAAGGGCTACACTTTCCCGAATTGGTGCTGGAGAACGGCTCCGGGCTGTCGCGTGACGAGCAGATCACGGCCAGGCACATGGCGGATTTCCTGCGGGCTGCCTATGCCAGCCCGGTGATGCCGGAATATCTTTCCGCGCTGCCCATTCCCTCGGTGGACGGCACCATGGCCAACCGCCTGCGCAACAGCCCCGCGCGCGGCAGCGCGCATTTGAAAACGGGCACTATCAATGGCGTCAGCGCGCTGGCGGGTTATGTGCATGACCGCAAAGGGCGGCGCTGGGTGACGGTTATCATGGTGAATGATCCCAAGGCCACGGCCTCGCGCACGGCCCAGGATGCGCTGATCGACTGGGTGTACCAACAGCCCTGAGGCAGTCCCGAGCGCACAGCCTGGCATAATCTCTGTATGATATTGCCTTCGTGCGGCGCGCAAGTGCGAGTTGCCTGTGCGTTGGTGTTGTGCAACCTGCTATCGGAGTAATCCATGAAACCAATTGCCATGCTGGCGAGTGCTTTTGTGCTGGCTATGCTAACCATGAGTGGCTGTTCAGCCGATACCAATAGTGACAAGGAAAAAGTTGTAATGAGTAATAACATCACTGAATTGCAGAAAATTGATACCCAAGTGGGCGAAGGCCGCGAGGCAGAGGCTGGCCTGAATGTCACCGTGCATTACACAGGCTGGCTGTATGACCCCAGCAAGCCTGACGGCAAGGGCGCCAAGTTCGACAGCTCGCTGGACCGTCGCGAACCTTTCGTTTTCTACTTGGGCGGCGGTCAGGTCATCCGCGGCTGGGATGAAGGCTTTGCCGGCATGAAAGTAGGTGGCAAGCGCACCCTCATCATTCCACCGGAATATGGCTACGGTGCGCGTGGCGCGGGCGGTGTCATTCCTCCGAACGCTACCCTGGTGTTTGATGTGGAACTGCTGGGCATCAAGTAAATTGCCCTGAAGCGCAACGCCTGATGACACTATGTCTCAGGCGTTTTTTCTGGTTGTGATGAATGTCGAAGTGAAATGAAGGTCAAGCAAGATGAAAGCACGGGTTAAATGGGTTGAGAATGTCTGTTTCATGGGAGAGTCGGAAACCGGTCATGCGGTAGTGCTGGATGGCGCTCCTGACGCGGGTGGCCGCAATCTCGGCATGCGTCCCATGGAAATGCTGCTGATCGGCATGGGCGGCTGCACCTCGTTCGACGTGGTGACCATCCTGAAAAAATCCCGCCAGCCAATTACTGACTGCGTGGCGGAAATCAGCGCGGAGCGCGCTGACGAAATTCCCAAGGTATTCACCAAGATTCATGTGCATTTCGTCGTCACCGGCAAGGGCTTGAACCCGGCCCAAGTCGAGCGTGCGGTCAAGCTGTCGGCGGAAAAATACTGCTCGGCTTCCATCATGTTGGGCAAGGCGGCGGAAGTGACGCACGATTTTGAAATCCGCGAGGCGGAGCTTTGAGTCGGCCACAAGGCATGCAGGGGCTGCGCCATGTGGCCCTGTTCGTGCAGGATATCGAAGCCTGCCTGCATTTTTACGTTGACATCCTCGGCATGGAAATCGAATGGCAGCCGGATGCGGATAATTACTATCTGACCTCCGGTCATGACAATCTGGCTTTGCATCGTAGCCAGGAGGCCGTCAGCGGCAAGCAGCGCCTCGACCATATCGGTTTTATCATCAGTCAGCCTGAGTTGGTAGATGAATGGCATGCGCACTGCGTTGAACATGGCATCAAGATACTCATGCCGCCCAAAACCCACCGTGACGGTGCGCGCAGCTTCTATTGTGCTGATCCTGCCGGCACGCATGTGCAGATCATCTATCACCCGCCGATTTCGGGTAAACCCTGATTTGATGGATTAAATGAATAAAACAAAAGCCCCGCATGCGGGGCTTTTTTGTGGCATTTTCCAAATAATTTAGATAGCTCTGAGCTGCAGGGTAGCGTTATTCGTGATGATGTCGAGCAGGCGATCGATATTGGGATGCTTGCCAGGGTTGGCTTCTGCATCTGCAGTGTGCTCGGCATAAAGCTCCAAACCGTATTGAGCCGCTGTTGTATCCAGGTGGCCAAATTTTTGCAACAGGTGTTGGTAAACCTTGACTGAGCCTTGGCTGCCGGGTTTGTTTTCAATTTTCCCGACGACATGGCCGTCTTGGTCGAGCAGTTCGATGCTTTGCAAATGGTCGCTGGGCTCAAGTCCAGCCAAGGTTTCGCTGAATGTTTTCATAAGTGATATGTGGTTGTTGTCATGATCTTGGACAGCATGCGCATGCTTGCCTTGACCGGCAATGGCAGCTTGGCTGCGCCGTGGTTGATAGCCTGTTGCGCATGGCCTGCTTCGTCTTCCTGCATCTGGCTGACGATGGCACGGCTTTTCTGGTCGTGAGTAGGTAATGTTTCCAGGTGATGGGCCAGATGCTTGCCGACCTGGTACTCGGTTTCTGCGACAAAGCCGAGGTTCCAGCGATCGCCTAGCACACCAGCCAATAGGCCCAAGCTGAAGGAGCTACCATAAAATAATGGGTTTAGCAGGCTGGTATGGCTGCCTAGTTCTTTGATGCGCTTTTCACACCAGGCCAGGTGGTCGGTTTCTTCCTGGGCGGCAGATTTAAGCGCGGCAGCTGTTGCAGGATTGCGTGCCGTGATGGCTTGCCCGATATAAAGCGCCTGCGCGCATACCTCGCCGGTATGGTTGACACGCATGAGCGCTGCGGCGTGCTGTTTATCCTGTTTTTCTGTGAGTGTTTCAGGCAGGGTATGACCAGGACATGGGCGCTGGCTGGCTGGGGTGGCCAACAATGTACGCAGGCTTTTATCGAAGGCAATAATGAAGCGGTCTAGCATGAGAGAAAAAGTAAAAAGTTGACAGGCCGCCAACTGGCGGCCTGGAGCTAGATTATTTGCGTTGCAGTATATGCAGGCCCTTGAGCAGGTTGAGCGCCTGGTTGAACTGGTAATCAGCCTTGGAGCCAGGCTCGATCGGGGCAGCAGGCTTATCCTTTTGCTCCTTGTCATCTGCTGGCGCAGGTGCTGGCTCTTGCTTGTTCTCTTCCGCAGGCGCTGGGGCAGGCACTACGACAGGTTCTTCCCCATCCTTGGGATTGCTCAGGTGGCGGGTCAGGTCAGCTTCACGCAGCATCGCGCCATGGTCCTGAGTATTCACGGTGGCTTCTTCCACGATGATGTCGGGAACAATCCCCTTGGCCTGGATGGAGCGGCCCTTGGGCGTGAAGTAGCGCGCTGTCGTCAGCTTGATAGCTGCGCCGTTGTTCATTGGCAGGATGGTCTGCACGGAGCCCTTGCCAAAGGTCTGGGTGCCCATGATGACGGCGCGTTTGTGGTCCTGCAAAGCGCCTGCCACGATTTCAGAAGCAGAAGCAGAGCCGCCATTGACCAGCACGACGATAGGCAAGGTTTTGAGATCGGCAGGCAGGTCACGCAGGTAATCCGCACGCGCGCCGCCACGCACGTAGTTTTCCGGGTTGGCAGTCAGACGCATCTTGGCTTCTTCCCCCCTGCCTTCGGTATAAACTACCAGCTCATCCTTGGGCAGGAATGCGGCAGAAACGCCTACGCCGGCATTCAACAGGCCGCCTGGATTGTTGCGTAAGTCGAGGATCAGGCCCTGGAAGGATTCCTTGTTCTGCTCGCGCAGGGTTTTAAGTGCTTTGGCCAAGTCTTCACCGGTATGTTCCTGGAACTGGGTGATGCGGATGTAAGGGAAACCAGGCTCGGCCAGCTTGAATTTCACGCTCTGGGTCTTGATGATGGCGCGTGTGAGTACGAAGGTGAGCGGCTTGGCCTCGCCCTTACGCAACACGGTTAGGGTGATCTTGGTGTCCGGCTTGCCGCGCATGCGTTTGACGGCATCGGTGAGCGTCATGCCTTTCACTGGTGTGTCATCCAGTTTCATGATGAGGTCGCCGCTCTTGAGTCCAGCCTTGTAGGCCGGAGTGTCCTCGATTGGGGCTACGACCTTGACGAAGCCGTCTTCCATGCCGACTTCAATGCCCAGGCCGCCGAACTCGCCCTGCGTGCCAGCCTGCAAATCCTTGAAGGCATCAGCATCCAAATAAGCAGAGTGGGGATCCAGGCCAGACAGCATGCCGTTGATGGCCTCAGTCAGTAGTTTCTTGTCTTCTACCGGTTCTACATAGTCGCTTTTGATCTTGCCAAAGACCTCGGCAAACGTCCGCAGATCATCCAGCGGCAATTGCGGCTTGGCTTCTTTGTCCGCAATGGCGGAGTAACTCAGGCTCAGCATGACTCCAAGCAGCGGTCCTGCAACAATCAAGCCGATCTTCTTAAGTTTGCGCATGTAAAACAATTCCTCGGTGGAAAAAGGTCAATGGTGGATTGTAAAGGTTATCTAGGGCGGATCAGGAAGTTTTGGGTTCATTTTCCGCTATTTATTTTGTCAATGCAAAACGATGCAAAGTATCGCACAGACATTTTTTGCTTTTCAATCATTTGGGCGCTAAATTCTTCAAATTTGACACGGAGACGGTACAAAATGGATTCACATGAGGTGGAAATCGAATATTGCACACAGTGCCGCTGGTTGTTGCGTGCGGCCTGGCTGGCGCAGGAGTTGCTCACAACTTTTGAATCAGACCTTGGCAAGGTGGCGCTGGTTCCGGGAACGGGTGGTATTTTTGAAGTCAGCCTGAATGGTGAGCTGCTGTTTTCTCGCAAGGAGCACGGGCGGTTTCCTGAATCCAAGGAGTTGAAGCAGTTGGTGCGCGACCGCATTGATCCTGAACGTGATTTGGGGCATAGCGACAGAAAGTAGCCAAGCGATGATAAAGTTTGAAACGGTAAAAATTTAGCAAACCTATTTAAATGTAAATCATTATCATTTATGATGTGTCTTAACTGAAATGCAGTGTAAAGGTACATCACAAATGAATGCATTTAATCACTCTGAAATAAACGCATTGCGCCGCGGGCGCGAAACTCCTGTGCAGCAGCGCGGCATGATTTCCAGCGAGTTGCTGGATGCCATGATCGCCAGTCAGTTTGCGACCTGTTACCAGCCCATCATAGACGTACAGTCATCTGAGGTGCTGGGGTATGAGGCATGCACGCAATACCGGTCGCGAGGCGGGCAGACCTTGCGCGCGGACAGATTGTACATAAGCTTGCGCGACCATCCCTTGCTGCTATTGCACCTGGAACTGGGCCTGAAAAAAATGCAGATCACTGAATTTCCGGGCGATGGCTGGCTGATGTTGGACTTAAATGTCGATAGCTTTTTCGCGGGAGGGGAGGGTGCAGATAACCCCATTCTGGCGTTGTTCAGGAAATATGCTTGGTCCGAGCGTGAGATCGTGGTCAACCTGGTTCAGCAGGATGCGCAACAGGATATTTGGCGCTCCCAGCAAGTCATGGAGACGTTGCAGCAGTCGGGCTTGACGGTGGCGTTGGAGGATGCAGGGATATGCTGGGGCATGTTTTCCCTGAATACTTTCCTGAGCGTGGCCATGGTGCAATTCAGCAGTCATGCTCTGCGCCAGCTGGATAGCAAGGCGGCTCAGGCAATGGTGGATTGGCTGGTGGGAGCGGCGCGCAAGCTTGGTGTGCAAACCGTGATGACCGATGTGGAGTCATGCGCTACCTTGGATTGGGCGCGCAAGCTGGGAGTAGATTGCGTGCAAGGGCCATTATTCGCCAGGCAGAACCTGCAAATAAGCTGAATCTTAGCTTGGTCGAGCAGATTTAATAGCAGGAAGGAGTTGTATTGTTATTTTAAATAAATAATAATTATTATCATTATTGTTATATAAGAAGCGGTATCGGTTCCAATCATGAGTGCAGCTAAGTATCAGCGCTACTGGCAGCGTCCCTCTGACGATAAAGTGGAAAAACTGTTATCGACTTGGGAGCATGCCATTCGCCAAGGAAACGAGGCTTATACCGAGAACCGGACGCAATTGGCTTTACAGCAATACCAGCTTGCGCTCAGGCAGGCTAAATTACTGCTCAGGGAATATGTGCAGGCGAAGGCAGGGGAGAAGCCTTCGCATGGGAGATTTTCAGTAGACCAGATCTTGGCTGCTTATGTAGTGTCTCACCACAACCTTGCAGATGCCCACATCCGGCAAGGTGATGTGCATACGGCGGCGTGCCGCTTGTGCGAAGTGCATCGTTGCCTTTCATGCATCTGTTCCGATCCCGCCTTTCATGGCGAACTGCGTGATGCTGCGCAGCGCCACGGGCGTCATACCTACCACGCATTACTGACTTTCAACCGCCTGTATCAGCAGGTTTCTCCACTGGTGGAGAAGACGTTGCATGCCTGCGGACAATTCTGCGCACTACAAACACAAACCATGCATTGACCCCAAGGCAACGAGATTTTCTGTCTAAAAAGGCTTAAGATAAGCGCTTGCCGTATCTGGATTTCTATTCCCCTTTCAATTTTCAACACTGAGGAGTGAAATAATGTCGTATACCTTACCCCCGCTGGATTATGCTTATACTGCGCTGGAGCCTCATATCGATGCGCAAACCATGGAAATTCACCACACCAAGCATCACCAGACTTATATCAATAATGTCAATGCGGCTCTGGAAGGCACGGAGTTTGCTAACGAGCCAGTAGAAGCAATACTGGTAAAACTGGATAGCTTGCCGGAAAACCTGCGCGGTCCGGTACGCAATAATGGTGGCGGTCATGCCAACCACAGCCTGTTCTGGAAAGTCATGTCTCCTCAAGGCGGCGGCGAGCCAACCGGCGCGTTGGCAGAAGCCATCCAGAAGGACATTGGCGGGTTTGATGCATTTAAGGAAGCATTTACCAAAGCAGCTTTGACTCGTTTCGGCAGCGGTTGGGCATGGCTTTCCGTCACGCCAGAGAAAAAGCTGGTCGTGGAAAGTACAGGCAACCAGGATAGTCCGCTGTCGCAGGGCAATACTCCGATTCTCGGGTTGGACGTCTGGGAGCATGCCTATTACCTGCACTACCAGAACCGCCGTCCAGAGTATATCGGAGCCTTCTTCAATGTCATCAACTGGAATGAAGTGGCACGTCGCTATCAGGCTGCCCTGGCTTAACCCTACGGCTTAATCCATACAGATAATCACGCAAAATGAACTTTCCTCATATGATCGCTAACAGCCGACCAAGAATCTGGTATTGGATGATGGGGCTGACAGGCATGGTGCTGGTTCTGCTGGTACCTTGGCTGAGCGAGTGGGGGCAGGCAGCCTGGGGCGTTCCCCAGGTGCGTGATGCTTTTCTGGGAGGTATGGTGGCGGCATTGGCAACTGCCGCAGGAACATTGCCAGTATTGTTCTGGAAGCGGCTGCCTGATCGCGTAATGGACACCTTGTTTGGTTTCGGCGCTGGCGTCATGCTGGCCGCCAGCGCTTTTTCGCTGATCGTGCCCGGCATCGAGGCGGCGCAGGCGCAGGGAGCCGGCCCTTGGGGCGCCGCTTCAATCGTCGGCGGGAGCATTATCATTGGCGCTGCCCTGTTGCTGGCATTGGAACACTGGATACCTCATGAGCATTTCATCAAGGGTATGGAGCGTGAAAATACCCTGGCATTGAAGCGTACCTGGCTGTTCGTATTCGCCATTGCCTTGCATAACGTCCCTGAGGGATTGGCAATTGGCGTGGGTTTTGCGGGCGGTGATGTGGTGCGGGGCGGGGCGTTGGCAACCGGGATTGCGATTCAGGATATACCGGAAGGCTTTGTCGTGGCGATGGCGCTGGCAGTCGTGGGTTACTCACGCAAGACTGCCATCATGCTTGGTATCGCCAGCGGCCTGGTTGAACCCGTGGGAGCAGTATTGGGCGCGGCGATCATAAGTTCTTCAGCCACCTTGTTGCCGTGGGGCTTAAGTGTGGCGGCGGGTGCCATGCTGTTTGTGGTGAGTCACGAAATTATCCCTGAATCTCATCGCAAAGGACATGAAGTCTTTGCGACCAGCGGGCTGATTATTGGTTTTGTACTGATGATGATGCTGGATACGGCCCTAGGTTAAAGGTCGCCAGCTTCAGATCTGATATATCTTAAAATATCTTCTGGAAGTCGGTGCTAATGGCCGTTGTCGATGCGGCGCGCGCCATTGAAGCGCTTTGCCCAGTAACCTTCCGACATATCGACAACCTGAACACTACCGCCTGAACTGGGCGCGTGGATGAATTTATGGTTGCCGAGGTAGATGCCTACATGTGAAAACGCGGATCTCAAGGTATTGAAGAAAACCAGATCGCCAGGTTGCAATTGTTCCTGTGACACAGGCTGGCCAAGCTGGCTGATGGCTTTTGCACCATGCGGCAGGGTCATGCTGGTGGACTGCTGAAATACATAACGCACAAATCCGCTGCAATCGAACCCGGTTTCCGGGGATTTTCCGCCATAGTTGTATTTGATACCGGTTAGGCTCAATGCATTGATGAGCACTTCCTGCATGGCATCTGTCCATTCCTGGGCGGTTTCAACGGCTTCTTGCTGGAGTTGCCTTGAGGAAGGAAACTCGGCAGCGAGAGCGTTAGATGTCGCATTGAGCAGAACCAGCGCTGAGAAAATAACGGCTAATTTCATAGGCATCCCTATATCTTATAAGGTTGTTTTCGGTGCTGTAAACCAATACTTTAATTTTTCATGAAACTCAGCCATCGTTCGCCTGTCTTGTTCGGAAGGGGGGAGCCAAGATTATGGCTTGGTGTAAAATAGCGATTCGACGCTGGAATGAAGGCATGACATCATGAATCCAAGCACTTATCCACTTGTGCAGGTACCGACGCCAAAGCATGAAGATGCAAGGCGGCGCGAGCTGTTGCATCACCTGAGCCCTGAAGAAATGGAACAAACCCTGTCAGAGTATGCCAGACACTTCAAGTTGAGCCCGCGTGAGCGAGCGCGATTGCTGGCATCTTCTGTTACCCGGCATATTCATGATGCAGGGCATCGCATCAAGCAAACAGGCAAGCAAGCCGTCAAACACGCCGGCGCAAGACTTGCCCATGCAGCCAGCCATAAACTGATGAAAGTGGCGACACGTATTGAACAGCGGGCCAGCCGTCTGGACCGCGACGAATAAGACCAACAACTTTTTGCCGGGAAAACTATGCTGCGTGAAACAATTTCGGTAATGCGCGATTTCAAGCGTGTGCGGATGATTGCACGCACTCTCATGTATTACGGTTGGGGCGATATTGCAGAGCGCCTGGGCAAGCGTAGCTGGTTGCGCCGGGCGGGCGATGCCCTTAATTCAGAGGCGTCGCAGGAAATCATGCAATTGCCTTCTGAAGTGCGCGCGCGCATGGCATTGCAGGAGTTGGGGCCAACCTTTGTGAAAATGGGGCAGGTGCTGGCCACGCGCCCGGATATTTTTCCGCCGCACTGGATTACCGAGCTCTCCAAGCTACAAGATCAGGTGCCGCCGGCGCCGTTCGAAGAAATGATGCCGGTATTGCAGGAGGCATTGGGCCGCTCCCCGTTTGAGGTATTCCGCGATTTTGATACTACCCCTGTTGCGGGGGCTTCCGTTGCTCAGGTGTATCAGGCCAGCTTGCAGGATGGCACGCCGGTCATCATCAAACTGCGGCGGCCGGGAATCAAGGAAAACATCGATGCCGACCTGAGGCTATTGCACCATCTTGCCGTCCTGATCGAGTCTGAAGTAGAGCAGGCCAAGCGCTTCAATCCGACTGAGATTGTTGACCAATTCGCCAAATCGTTGAAACGGGAACTGGATTTTGCGCTGGAAGGGCGTAATACGGAGCGTTTCGCACGCAATTTTCTCAAGGACGAGAATACCTCTTTTGCCAAGATTTACTGGGATTACACCAGTGAAAGCATGCTGGTGATGGAAAAGATCAATGGGATTCCCGGCAACAGCCTGGAAGAAGCGCGTGAGGCAGGCATGGACTTACCATTACTGGCTGCGCGCGGGGCCGATGCCGTCATGAAGATGGTGCTGATCGACGGCTTTTTCCATGCTGACCCCCATCCGGGCAATATCTTTTACCTGCCCGAGAACAAGATTGCAGTCATTGATTGCGGCATGGTTGGGCGTATCAGCGTGGAGAGGCGCAACGAGATTGCAGACCTGCTTTCCGCGTTGGTATCGCGCGACATTGATACCCTGCGCGATATCCTCATCGCTTGGGCGGGTAATGTCGTGGTGGATGAGGCCAAGCTGGGAGCGGACGTGGATGAGTTCATCTGCACCTATGACAATGCGCCGCTCAAGCACATCAGTTTTGGCATCCTGCTCAATGACCTCACTACCATCATGCGTGAGAACCAGCTTTCCGTGCCGCCGGATTTAACGATGCTGTTCAAGGCGCTGATTACGCTGGAAGGGCTGGGGCGCCAGCTTGACCCGGATTTCCAGATCGTCAGCCACCTCACGCCTTTCGTCAAAAAGATCATCATTGAGCGTTACATGCCCAAGACCCTTTGGCGCAAGGGCAGCCGTGGCATGGGCAAGGCGATTGGCGCCGTGGCCGATCTGCCGGGCGACGTTTCCCAGGTACTCAAGGAGGCCGGGCGCGGACGTCTCAAGCTCAACCTCGATTTGAAGCGCCTCGATCACTTCGGGCACCAGCTTGACCACAGCACCAACCGCCTGGCCATGGCTATGATCACGGCAGCCTTGATCGTCGGTTCTTCCATCGTCATGACGGTACGAGGCGGACCTGAGCTGTTCGGCCTGCCTGCATTCGGATTTCTCGGGTTTTTCCTTGCATTCGTCATCGGCGTCATGCTGATGGTGTCTATCTGGCGTTCTGGCCGCGATTAGTATCTGAGCTACCAGCTATTTTCGGGGCGAAAGAAAGGTGTAGCTGGGGTTCTGGGTTTGCGTTCTGAGAGCTGCTAGCATTTAATCGCCGCCCACCCCCAGCTTCTTGGCAACCGTCAAGGTCAGCAACGAGGCGACGAATAGCACGCCTAGGGTCATGAAGCTCTTGTGGATGAAGTCGGAATCCTTGATCCAGTCCCAAATCATGGCGACGCCGAGCAGCAGGCTCGCGAGTATGCACAGAATGCAGATGGTGAAGCAGATGTTGCGTATAGTGTTGATGCGCATGAAATGTCTCCTGAACCTGTTGTTTTTGCTTGTATCATATTGATGCGCTTGGGCAATCCGGCGCTATCCATTGCGTGATTATGGTATATTGCGCATCCATTTTCCATCCATGCATCACCTACATTTGTTGACGACATGACCCAAAGCCGCCGCCATCTTGAATTGCTCGCCCCGGCCAGGAATGCCGATTACGGCATTGCCGCGATCAACCACGGCGCCGATGCCGTGTATATCGGCGGACCGGCCTTCGGCGCGCGCGCCAAGGCGGAAAACTCGGTGGAGGATATTGCGCGGCTGGTGGCGCATGCGCACCGCTACCATGCCGAAGTGTTCGTGGCGTTCAACACCATCTTCCACGACAACGAACTCGAAGCCGCACGGCAGACCGCCTGGCAATTGTATGATGCGGGCGTGGACGCGCTGATCGTGCAGGACATGGGCCTGCTGCAGATGGATATTCCGCCGATTCAGCTGCACGCGAGCACCCAGACCGACATCCGCACCGTGGAAAAGGCCGTGTTCCTCGACCAGGTCGGTTTCACCCAGATCGTGCTGGCGCGAGAGATGGACCTCAACACCATCCGCAAAGTGGCCGATGCGACCCAATGCAACCTGGAATTCTTCATCCACGGCGCGTTGTGCGTGGCCTTCAGCGGCCAGTGCTACATCAGCCATGCCCACACCGGGCGCAGCGCCAACCGCGGCGAATGCTCGCAGGAGTGCCGCCTGCCTTACACGCTGGAAGACAGCCAGGGCCGTATCCTCGCCAAGGATAAGCACTTGCTCTCGATGAAGGATAACGACCAGAGCGCCAATCTGCGCGCGCTGGCGGAGGCGGGCGTGAGCGCTTTCAAGATCGAGGGGCGCTACAAGGACATCGCCTACGTCAAGAACGCCACGGCCTACTACCGCCAGTTGCTGGATGAGATTATCGAGGACACCCCGCATTATCGCCGCGCTTCCTCGGGTCGCGCGATCTTCAGCTTCGTGCCGCAGCCGGAAAAAACCTTCAACCGCAGCACCACCGAATACTTCCTGCACGGACGCGGCGAGGATGTCGGCGCGTTCGATACGCCCAAGTTCGCGGGCGAGGAAATCGGCCGCGTCACCAAAGTCGGGCCGGATTATTTTGAAGTGGAAACTTCGCTGGAATTGCACAACGGCGACGGCGTCTGCTTCTTCGACGTGCACAAGGAACTCACCGGCATGCGCATCAACACTGTGCAGGGCAATCGGCTTTACCCGAACGAAATGCCTGCCGACATGCGCCGCAACATGAAGGTCTACCGCAACCGCGATCATGCTTTCCTGCGCCTGCTGGAAAAGGATTCCGCCCAGCGCAAGATAGCTGTGGCAATGACGCTGCACGAAACGGCGGACGGCTTCGCGCTCAGCATGCAGGACGAAGACGGCTTCATGGCCTATGTGCAGACGAGCGCGGAAAAGCAGCCCGCCGAACAGGCGGAAAAGGCACAAGCCAATATCCGCGAAAACCTTGCCAAGCTCGGCAATACCGAGTTTTCCGCTGGTGAAGTGGCGCTGGACCTCAAGACGGCATGGTTCATTCCCAATTCCGTCGTCAATCAGCTCCGGCGCGAAGCGGTGGCCCAGCTACAAGCCACGCGTTTGCTTGGTTACGAGCGCCCCAGGCCCGGCAAGCCCGCCGAGCCACCTGCGCAATACCCGCAGGATACGCTGAGCTACCTCTCCAACGTCTACAACAAGAAAGCGCGCGAGTTCTACGAAAAGCACGGCGTGCAGGCGATTGCCGCCGCCTACGAGGCGAACGAGGAATTGGGCGAAGTGCCGGTGATGATCACCAAGCACTGCCTGCGCTACAGCTTCGCCATGTGCCCGAAGGAAGCCAAGGGCGTGATCGGCGTGCAAGGCACCATCACTGCCGAACCCATGACCCTCGTCAGCGGCAAGGACAGGATCAGCCTCAAGTTCGACTGCAAGCGCTGCGAAATGCACGTGATGGGCAAGGTGCGCAAGAACGTGCTGCAACTGCCGCAACCGCAGCCGGTGCAGTTCTTCGCCAAGCGGCCTTGAAGACTACTAAATTTTCTGGTGATTAAATTCGGTTAAAAGGGAGAGTCAATACGTCTTAATATTCCAGACCGATCAAAGTATAGATACGTTGGCCCCGCATAAATCCAGATTTCTTCTGTTCCTAACGCAGTGGTTTGTTTGAGTGTGCGCATAGGGTAGCCATCTATACTGCCAAGAACCTGTTGCTTGGTCATTCCAATCTGGTATTTGTATCTACGACTCTCCATTTCCTGCCAAGAAGTACAGCCTTGTAATAAGAATAGATATACCAGCAACGAAATGATGAGAGTTTTATTCATAGTAAATTCTTAATAAATTCTTTACATACGCTCTCATTTAGCTCTGCGAGTGTCATTGTTACGTTAGAACTTGAGCCTCCAGAACCGCCAGACTCCATGAATACTATGTTTGTGGTTCGTTTGTTAGGATAAGACGCCTGATATACGGCAATCCGTTCCTGATACTTTTGGGCCTCACAAGTGGTATGAACTTCAATGCCCGTTTTCTGAAGAGACGGTAAAAGCTCAAAGCTACATCCCTCGAACAGGGTGCCAAAGCAAGGTTGATGGTTGCCTGCTCCAGGTGATAGTGAAATATTCTCTACACCAAATTTTGGATTTGATGAGGTCGAATAAGTAATAGTCCAGGCCAGGATATTCTTTTTCCTTAACAAAACATATGAAGGTTTACCAAGAACATTAATTTGAAGAAGTCCTTGTCTGTAAGAGTTTTCACCCTCGGTCTTAAAACCATCAGTTAACCAAACAATGGGACCGCTAGCCTGATGGTCCCAGCTTATTTGTTCTGTTTTTTCATCTGGCATTAAAAGAAGAATTGCATTTCCAAGCTCCAGTGGGCCTGCAGCCGTAGCGATCCATGGGTAAACTGGTTCAGCATATGCAGTTTGAAAAATAAAGAAACAAAAAAATGTGGAAACGAAATTACGCGCATAGCGTAAAAATTGATTAGCTGCCATGAGAGATAATTCTTAGGATTTTACGAGTTTCGCAATTTCATTTTTGAATGTAATGCCAAGGGCTATCCCACGTTGATAGCTGGCTGAGTGAGTATCATGAGGCAGGCTCTCATGTTCTTTGGTATCGAGTAATCCATCTGCTACTCCCCGCTTGAAAGATAGCCCATGTCCATGTGGGATATCTGGAATATCTAGTGTGACTTTGTGTGTGCTGGACGACATTGTTTACTCCAATCGTGAGATTTTCTAGGTAGTTAAATTTTTCTTTTAAAATCCTATTTTGGGATTATTCCAGAATGGGATTATTTATTCAAGGCATCAAAGACAGGTGCCTGAATGAAATCTACCGATACGCCGGAATACCAAGCCTTGCTGGAGTTGTTAGTGCATGCCAGGAAGCGGGAAGGTTTAACGCAGGCAATGCTTGCCAGCAAACTTGGCAAACCTCAGTCCTATATTGCCAAGATTGAATCCGGGGAGCGCAGGATTGATGTGGTGGAGTTGTCTGAGTTAGGCAGGTATCTGCGGGTCAGGGTTGACGTGCAGTATTTGGATGATGGGCTTTAGTTGCATTGCTTGTGTAAGACGCATCTGCTCGAGGTGGGCAGTATGAGTTGAGCGAATCCAGGTTCTGGCGATTTCAATATTACTTTCATTCAAGCTCGCGCTGGTGCCTGATCGCCAGTATCAATACCTGGTCAGTGAGCGGGTCGAATTCATACAGCGCGATATAGCCGCTTCGCCCGCGTGAAATAACGAGCTCCTTCAAGTCCGTGCCGGATATTGGCCGGCCGATATCCGGGTGCAACGCCAGCAGCGAGATACCGTGATCGATGATATCGAAGGTGGCCATGGCCCATTCGGCTGATTGCTCCAGCAGAAAATCCACCAGCCTTTCAATATCCTCCAATGCAGCCGAGGAGTAGACGATGCTGGTCATCGTGTCTGCTTGATGGGTTTGGGTCTGGTTGTATGCTGGCCTTGTATCTTGTTGCGCAGGTAGGCATGAACATCTTCTGCCGTATAAGCGGTGCCGGATTGTCCATGTTCGGCTTTTGCCTCCAGGGCGCGGGCGATCAGCGCCTGCCGCTTTTCCTCTCGCAAGGTTTGTTCTGTGAGCGCGTCCAGCATGAAGGCATGCGCAGTCTTTCCTGTCGCATCGGCAAGTTGCTTGATGCGCGTTTTCAGGTTGTCTGGCAATTTGAGGCTGGTGGTTGTCATTGGCATACTGCTAGTGTTGGTAGCAATAAAGTAACACCTTGATGCAGGAAGGTCAACGAGATGGCCAGTTGTCCAGCACAAGCCTTGTCATATCCAGCAGTGCTTCGCGGCTGGCACCGCTGGCGGCTTGTGTGCTCATGCCCTGGTGCAAGGTGGCGATGTACTTGGCGAGGGTGGCAGGATTGGTTTGCCCAGGCAGGTCGCCTTCTCGTTGGGCGCGTTGCAGGCGCGCCGTCAGGGAAGTTTCGAACTGTTGCCTGTATTTCGCCAGTGTTTCCTTGACCGTGGCGGTTTCTTTGCTGCAACTCAGCGACCCCGTATTGACCATGCAGCCGCGGGGCGAATCCGGCGCAGTAAGGAAATGGACGCTTTCCGACAATAGCTTTTCCACCACGCGGTAGGCAGTGGGTTCGCCGAGCGCGGCCGAAACGAATGCAATCGGGCCGGCGATGTATCGCTGCAGCGCTTTCTCGAACAATTCCTCCTTGCTGCCGAACGCGGCATACAGGCTTGGCTTGTTGATTCCCATGGCATCGGTCAATTCTGCGACCGAGGTGCCTTCATAGCCATGGGCCCAGAACAATCGCATCGCAATCTCCAGGGATGCCTCCGGGTCGAATTTGATGGGGCGGCCCCGTGGTTTCTTGGTGTCAGCCATGTTCATACTCGCAATCACTATCGAATTAATAATATTGTACCACTTGGTTAAAAAATAGTTGACAATACAATTTCAAGCCGCTTATTATTTATTTACCGTTTGGTACATAAATATAGGAGATCAGCATGAGCAATACGGAAGATAAGGTTGCATTGATTACCGGCGCAAACCGCGGCATCGGCTTTGAAACCGCGAAGGAGCTGGGAGGCCAAGGCATCCAAGTAATATTGGCTGTGCGCGACCTTGCAGGCGGGGAAGCCGCGGCGGAAAAATTGCAGGCGCTTGGCATCAAGGCGGCCGTGGTGCCCTACGAAGCGGGCAAGCCTGGGGCCGCCGCCCAGGTGGCGGCGTTTGTCGAGCAGCATTTCGGCAAGCTGGATATCCTGGTGAATAATGCAGGCATCTTGAAAGAGAACCTGGTCGGCGGCAACAACAGCAGCCAAGTGGAAGGCAACGTGTTGCGCGATACCTTCGAGGTCAATTTCTTCGCCGTGATCGAGCTGACCCAGGCCTTGCTGCCCTTGATCAAGCGTTCCAAGGCCGGGCGGATCGTCAACCTGTCGAGCATCCTCGCTTCCCTCAGCCTGCACAGCATGCCGGATTCGCCTATCGAGCAGGCGAAAAGCGTCGCCTACAACACCTCTAAAACCGCCTTGAACGCTTATACCGTGCATCTTGCGCACGAGCTCAAGCACACGGCGATCAAGGTCAATGCGGCCCATCCCGGCTGGGTGAAGACAGCGCTTGGCGGCGCCAACGCCCCGATGGAGGTGGATGGCAGCGGCAAGACCAGCGCACAACTCGCCACGCTGGACGCGGAAGGGCCAACCGGCGGATTCTTCCATCAGGGCGAAGCATTGCCTTGGTAAGGTTGCCGCCGCATGGCAGGCGCCTGCACTCCCGGTACCGCAAGCCATTGTTCGCCTTTGTCATGTCGGCGGTAACCTCGCTGATCGTGTCGGCGGTGATCCTGGCGTTGCGCGGCGTGCCTGCGCTTCTCTTCCTGCATCAATGGGCCCGTGCTTTCATCACGGCATGGCCCGTGGTGTTCCTGTCCATTATCCTGATTGCGCCGCGGATCGATCGCTTGCTGGACTGGGTCGTGGAAAGGCACTAGGCAAAGGCGTCATCAGCCCTTAGGCCCTTGGGGCAGTCTTGTTCAGCGCTATCTGTTCTCTAGCCTGATGGGTAGCAGTCGCAGTTTCGGTAGAGCGCGGAGCCGTGACCGAGCCGCCGCGAAGCGTGAAAGCTGCTACTCAATTGCCGCTGCGCGGTAAAACTCCACATAGAACCTGCCGGGGATGCCGAATTCCACCCAATGAACGATCTCCGGCAATATGACGATGGTTTCCCCCGCATTGGCAATCGCTGATGCTTCATTCGGCGGCGCCAGGCGGTAGACGACTTGGCCTTCCAACACATGCAGCAGGCCCCAGACGCCGGCCTTGGTGGAATGCTGCGATTGCAGGGCGGCCGGCAGGTTGTCCGGCGTGAAGTCCGGGGTACGCTTGTAGGCTTCCAGCCCGTCGGGAAGCTGGCTGGGAATCAGGCTCATGTTTCCAGCCTGACCAGGTTTTGCGGCTTACCTTCCGCCCAGGCGCTGATATTGGCAAGCGTGGTGCCGGCAATGGCGTCCAATGCTTCACGCGTCAGGAAGGCCTGGTGCGCTGTGATGATGACATTGGGGAAAGTCAGCAACCGCGCCAGTATGTCGTCCTGCAACGGGAAGTCGGATAAATCCTCGAAGAACAAATCCGCCTCTTCTTCATAGACATCGAGGCCAAGGTAGCCGAGATGCCCGCTCTTCAAGGCGTTGATGACGGCAGGCGTATCCACCAATGCGCCGCGGCTGGTGTTGATAAGCATGCTGCCGCGCTGCATGCGTTGCAGTGATTCGACATTGATGAGGTGCTGGGTATCCGGCGTCAGCGGGCAATGCAGGCTCACGATCTGCGATTGCGCCAGTACGTCGTCCAGCGCGAGGTATTGCGCTCCCAGCGCCTCCACTTCCGGGTTGGGGTAAGGGTCGTAGGCCAACACCCGGCAGCCGAACCCGGCCATGATGCGGGCGAAGGCCGCGCCGATCTGCCCAGTGCCGATCACACCGACGGTCTTGTTCACCAGGTCAAAGCCCGTCAGCCCGCGCAGGCTGAAATCGCCCTCGCGCGTGCGATTGTAGGCGCGGGTGAGATGGCGGTTGAGTGCGAGGATCAGCGCCACAGTATGCTCGGCAATCGCATGGGGCGAATAGGCAGGAACGCGCACCACGGCCAGCCCCAGCCGCGCCGCGGCGGCAAGATCGATATGGTTGTAGCCTGCGGAGCGCAAGGCAATGAGCCGGGTGCCGTTGGCGGAGAGCTTCTCCAGCACGGGCGCGGAGAGATCGTCATTGATGAAGGCGCAGACCACCTCCGACTTGGCCGCCAACACGGCGGTATCCAGCGTCAGCTTGGGCTGCTGGAAAACAAACTCCATCTCGGGCGGGTGCGGCAAAGCGAGAAAGCTCTCGCGGTCATAAGACTGGGTGCTGAAAAAGGTAATACGCATGAGGTTCCATCTAAGTTAAAGGCGGTTGGCCGAAGAATGGTCGGGATGAAGAGGATTAAAACATGGGAGGCGGGGAATACCAAATACGAGCGTAGTCGAGCAATATCCTGCAAATTTCAGGAATGCCGGAAGGGCGTGATCCCGCCGTTCCTTGTTCGACTACGGCGCCGGATTCATGTACCGCAGGTGAATCGACTCGATTTCCCGCAGAATGTCTTCCGATAGCGGCTTTTGCCATGCGCCGATGTTTTCTTCGAGCTGCGCCATGCTGGTCGCGCCGATGATGGTGCTGGTGACGAACCAGCGGTGGTAGACGAAGGAGAGCGCCAGTTCTGCCGGGCTCATGCCGTGCTTGCGCGCGAGGCCGGCATAGGCAGCGCTGGCTGGGGTGACGTTGGGCTTGGTGTAGCGCTGGGCATAGCCAGGGAACAAATTGACGCGGCCTTGGGCTTGCGGGTCGTCGATGTATTTGCCGCTGAGGTGGCCAAAGGCCAGCGGTGAATAAGGCAGCAGGCTGACTTGTTCGCGGTAGACGATTTCGGTCATGCCGAACTCGAAGCCGCGATTGAGCAGGCTGTAGCTGTTTTGTATGGAGGCGATGCGCGGCAGGCCGTATTGCGCGGAGATGCGCAGGAACTCCATCACGCCCCAGGGCTGTTCGTTGGAAACGCCGATGTAGCGTACCTTGCCTTCCTGCACCAGTTCGGCCAGGGCTTCGAGCTGCTGCTGGATGGATACCCAGGCTTTGGTTTCCTTGGCCGGGTCGAATTGGTATTGCCCGAAGATCGGCACGTTGCGTTCCGGCCAGTGGATCTGGTAGAGGTCGAGGTAGTCGGTTTGCAGGCGCTTGAGCGAACCTTCGATGGCGGTGCGCACGTTGGCGCGGTCCACGGCTTCCGGGCCGCCGCGTATCCAGTCCAACTTGCGGTTGCCGCCCGCCACCTTGCTGCCGAGGATGATCTTGTCGCGCGGCTGGCGCTTGAGCCAGGGGCCGATGATGCTTTCAGTGCGGGTGCAGGTGTCAGCCTTGGGCGGCACGGGGTACATTTCGGCGGTGTCGATGAAGTTGATGCCTTGCGCGAGGGCGTAATCGAGCTGGGCGTGGGCCTCGGCTTCGGTGTTCTGGTCGCCGAAGGTCATGGTGCCGAGGCAGATGGCGGAAACGTTGAGGTCTGACGTGCCGAGTGTGCGGTATTCCATGGTTGAAGCACCTGTATCTTGAGCAAAAAACTAGTGTACGTCATTTTGTCGCCCTGGGTGTGCGGCGTGAAGGGCAAGATTGGCGGCCAGATACTATCCTGACAGCCAGGGCAGCAGGTTCGGGCGCACGATGTCCAGTTGCCGGGAGTGCAGGTCGAAACGGCAAATGGTTTGCAACTGTCCGGCGGTCTCCGCGCTGGCGTAGGCCGCCAGCTCGATCCGGGAAACCGTGAGCGCGCAAGACTGCATGGAAAAGATCGCCAGGGCATCGTGGATGTCGCGCAGCGGAATCGCCCGGCGATAAAACCCGGCGGTGATATGCGGTATATAGGGATGGCCCGTATGGCGAGGCGACAAGATGCGATGCCAATCGAGCAGGGTTTCCCGTCCTGAAGTCAGGGCCAGGTAAGGCGCGGTCGTGAAGCTATCAGCTCCCTGGCAGGTAAGTGACAAGGCCACGCGGGGTAATTGCTGTAAACGAGCGATATCCTGCTGGAACAGATCGGGCGTGTAACTGTGTGCATCCTGTTGCCGATATTGCGGAAAGCCGCGAATGCCGAGGGTGATATGCGGCTGGCGCCTGTAATCCGGCAACAGCCAATCTCCCAAGGCGTGTCGCAGGTTGTGTGTCATTTCACGGATAGCAGCGGTATCCGCCATGATGAGCCATACCGCATAAAATGGCCGCCCTCGATGCCAGCCCACGAAATTATCATGGCGGCAGGGAATGGTGAAAGTAGCGGTTTCAGGCGGATTGTTCATCAGAACGGGTTGTAAGCGAATTGCGGCGCACTGTATCACAGCTGGTCAGGTGCATCTTGCGCGGCGCGTTTATAATAATGGTTTAGCCCAAATATTCTGCTGACAGAATAACGGAAAGATAGCGTTGAACGACCTGGATCATGTTTTTTCCCCGCAAGGCTCATTGGCAGAGACCATTCCGGGTTATCGCACGCGGGTGCAGCAGCAGGAAATGGCGCAGGCGATTGCCGAGGCCATCAAACATGACCGGCAGTTGGTGGCCGAGGCGGGAACGGGCACTGGCAAGACCTTCGCTTACCTGGTGCCCGCCTTGCTTTCCGGCGGCAAGGTGATTGTCTCCACCGGCACCAAGACCCTGCAGGATCAGCTGTTCAACCGTGACCTGCCCGCCGTGCGCGATGCGCTCAAGGTGCCGGTCACCGTCGCCATGCTCAAGGGGCGAGCCAATTACGTCTGCCATTTCCATTTACAGCGCGCCATGAGCGAGGGCAAATTTTATTCGCGCGAAGATGCCGCCTATGTGCATAAAATCCAGGCCTTTGCCGAGAACAGTGCTACCGGCGACAAAAGCGAGCTGACCTCGGTGCCGGAAAGTGCCACCATCTGGCCCTCTGTCACGTCCACCCGCGATAATTGCAGCGGACAGGAGTGTGCATTTTATAAAGAATGTTTTGTCATGGAAGCCAGAAAGCGTGCCATGGCAGCCGATGTGGTGGTAGTGAACCATCACTTGTTTTTTGCCGACGTGATGCTGCGCGATGAGGGCGTGGCGGAGTTGCTGCCTTCGGCCAATACCGTAATCTTTGACGAAGCCCACCAATTGCCTGAAGTGGCGGGCATGTTCTTCGGCGAGGGTTATTCCACCAGCCAACTCATGGAACTGGCGCGGGATGCGCATAACGAATACCTGACGACGATCAAGGATTGCACGGCGCTGCCGGATGCCACGGCAGCGCTGGAAAAGGCCGTGCGCGACTTCAGGCTGATTTTCGCTTACGAGGGCGCAAGGCTGCCAGTGCAGAAAGTGTTGGCGCTGCGCAATTTCGATGCTGCCTATGCAGTCATGCAGGAAAAGCTAATCGAGCTTGCTGGTGTGCTGGAGTCTCAGGCAGCGCGCGACCCGGCAGTGGAAAACTGCTGGCAGCGGGCGTTGGCTCTGCAAGTGTTGCTGCAACGCTGGATTGCGGCGACGGATAGCAACCTCGTGCGCTGGGTGGAGGTGTTCAGCCAGTCGGTGCAATTGCATGCAACGCCGCTTTCTGTCGCTGAAAGTTTCAGCAAGCAGCTCAACGCGCAGCCGCGTTCATGGATATTCACTTCGGCCACGCTGGCGGTGAAGAGCGATTTCAGCCATTACTTGGCGCAGATGGGCTTGCAGGAGGCAACGACCGGACGCTGGGACAGCCCGTTCGATTATGGTCAGCAGGCATTGTTCTATGTGCCGCAAGGCATGCCCGAGCCGAACAGCGCCGCCTACAATGCCGCGGTAGCCGCGGTGGCGTTGCCGGTGATCAAGGCCAGCCGTGGCCGGGCATTTGTGCTTTGCACCAGCCTGCGCGCCATGCGCGAACTGCATGCCTTGCTCAAGGATGCGTTCGCGGAGGAAGGGTTGGAGTATCCGCTGCTGATGCAGGGCGATACCTCGCGCAGCGAGTTGCTGGAGCGTTTCCGTAAGCTGGGCAATGCCGTGCTGGTGGGTTCGCAAAGTTTCTGGGAAGGCGTGGACGTGCGCGGCGAAGCACTGTCTGCCGTGATTATCGATAAGCTGCCGTTCGCGCCGCCGGATGACCCGGTACTGGCGGCGCGCATCGACAAGATGAATGCCGAAGGCAAAAACGCCTTTATGGAATACCAGCTGCCTTATGCTGTGATCACCCTCAAGCAAGGCGCGGGTCGCCTGATCCGCGACGAAAGTGACCGCGGCGTGCTGATGATCTGCGACCCGCGATTGATCAGCAAGCCCTATGGCCGCCGTATCTGGCAGAGCATGCCGCCCATGCGCCGGACGCGTGATGTGGAAGATGTAGTAAAATTCTTCGCTTCTTCCTCTGATGGTCCAGCGTGATATATCCGGCATGAAACTCCTCGCCCTCGATACCTCTACCGAATACCTTTCGCTTGCCTTGTTGCTGGACGGCAAGGTAATTTCACGCGGGCTGCTGGCAGGCCAGACGCACTCGCAGCGCATCCTGCCCTTACTGCGCGAGCTGCTGGATGAGGCAGGCGTGGAACTGAACGATCTCGACGGAATTGCCTTCGGTGCCGGGCCGGGCTCCTTCACCGGCTTGCGCATCGGTTGCGGCGTGGCGCAGGGGCTGGCTTTCGGCGCAGATCTTCCGGTGCTTGGCGTCAGCACCTTGCTGGCATTGGCAGAGGATGTGCCCGGTGCAGATAAAGTGGTGGCCTGTTTGGATGCGCGCATGAGCGAGGTTTATCACGCTGCTTACGAGAAAACCGCAACAGGCTGCTGGGAGGAAGTGGTAGCGCCTGGCCTCTATGCGCCGACGGATGTGCCTATGATTCCCGGTACAGGCTGGACAGCGGCTGGCAGCGGCTGGCGGGCATATGGCGCAGCGCTGGATCAAATCTATGCGGAACAAGTAAACAATCGGTTGCCGGACGTATTTCCACAGGCTGCCGCTATCGCGCGACTGGCGCTGCCGAGCTTTATGGTAGGGCGGGGGCGACCGGCCAGCGAGGCCGCACCTATCTATATCCGCAACAAGGTTGCCATGACCATACGCGAACGCGAAGCCAGGACAGCCAGCCAATGAATGCGGTATTGCAGGCACAGGCCAGTTTCAGGCCTATGCAGGAGAGCGACCTGGATGAAGTGGCGCGTATCGAGCCGACTATTTTTCCTTACCCCTGGAGCCGGGGTAATTTCAATGATTCCCTGAAATCTGGCTACGAATGCTGGGTCTACGAACAACAGGCGCAGATACTAGGCTATGCCGTGCTCATGCTGGTGCTGGATGAGGCGCACCTGCTCAATATCAGCATTGCCGCACCCTGGCAAGGCAAGGGGCATGGCCGCCAGTTATTGGCGCACATGATGGATATCGCGCGCGAACGCGGAGCGCTGAATATGTTTTTGGAGGTGCGACCTTCCAACCAGTCTGCGCTCGGGCTGTATGAAAGCATGGGATTCAATGAAATGGCGGTCCGGCGCGGCTATTACCCTGCGCTCAATGGCCGTGAGGATGCCGTACTGATGGGAGCTTCGCTGTGATGGAGTGGAAATGAGCCTGACCCGTGAGGATATGCTGCGGGAACTGGAGCTGCTGCCGATCTGGAAGCTGCGTGTGCCGCCAGTGCCTGCCAAGACAGAAGTGGAAATCAAGCCAGTATTGGCTGAACCTGCAATCGGGCTGATTGAACCTGAGGCTGCGCAACCAATTGAGTTAGTCCCTGTAGTTGCGGTTGAAGAAGCTACTGTCACTGCACCTGCAAGCCAGGAAACGGATGATGCGCCAGCGGAGGCCGCCAGCATGGATGAGCCGCCGATATATGACACTGAAAATATGCCTGTATGGGAGGAGTACGCCGCCAGCGTCGGGCCTGATTGGGCGAATGCGGAGCAAGTGGACACGCCAGTCAAGGACAGGCGCACGGAAATTATGGCGTTGGACTGGCAGGCGTTGCAAGCCACCGTGCAAGAATGTAACGCATGCAGCTTGCATGCCACGCGTACCCAGGCGGTGTTCGGCGTGGGCGATCCGCAGGCGGAATGGCTGTTTATCGGCGAAGCGCCAGGAGTGGAGGAGGACAGGCGTGGAGAACCGTTCGTCGGGCCAGCCGGAAAACTGCTCGATAATATGCTGGCCGCGATCAAACTCAAACGTGGCGAGAATGTCTATATAGCCAATGTGCTGAAATGCCGCCCGCCTGCGAACCGCGACCCGCACGGTGAAGAAGTGGTGAAATGCGATCTTTACCTCAAGCGGCAGGTGGAGCTGATCCAGCCTAAACTGATTGTGGCGTTGGGCAAGTTTGCGGCGCAGTCATTGCTTTCCAGTGATAAAAGCATTGCAGGCCTGCGTGGCAAGTTGCATGATTTTCACGGTGTGCCGGTGGTTGTGACCTACCATCCTGCCTACCTGTTGCGCAATATGCCTGACAAGGCCAAGGCTTGGGATGATTTGTGCTTTGCGCGGGAAACCATGCAAGGCTTGCAGTCAGCGGTTGCGGCCCCATCTGGGCAGTAGCTGCTGCTACAGAATTTGAATGAAGTGGATACATACTTGAAATGGAGAAATTGAACATGCAGAAAATCTGGCTGAAGCTGGTTGCCGTGCTGATGGTGCTGACCTTGAGCGGTTGTGGATATAACACGTTCCAGAGCCTGGATGAGCAGGTCAAGGCAGACTGGTCCGAGGTGTTGAACCAGTACCAGCGCCGTGCTGATCTAGTGCCCAACTTGGTGAATACCGTGAAGGGTTATGCATCTCACGAGAAGGAAGTACTTACTGAAGTGGCAGATGCACGTTCCCGTGTAGGCAGCATCCAGGCTACACCTGAACTATTGAATGACGAACAGGCATTTGCCCGCTTCCAGGCCGCGCAGGGACAGATGACCTCTGCCTTGTCACGTTTGATGGCGGTGGCGGAAAACTATCCCCAGCTCAAGGCTGACGCTAATTTCCGCGATTTGCAGGCGCAACTGGAAGGCACGGAAAACCGTGTCACCGTGGCGCGCAACCGCTACATTAAATCCGTGCAGGCTTATAACACTGCCGTTCGTCAATTCCCTAACAATATGACGGCCAAGATGTTTGGCTACAATCCAAAACCAAACTTCTCGGTAGAAAACGAGAGCGAGATTTCCAAAGCGCCTACCGTCAGTTTTGATAAGTAATTGGACAACGGTTTGAATCTTCTCAACAAGCCATCATATGCTGCTCTGTTGACGCCCCTGCTCTGGCTATGGCTGGCAATCGCCAGCCTGGCGCAGGCGGATGAAGTAGCCGTGCCGCAACTCACTGCCAGAGTGACGGATCTGACCGGTACGCTGAGCCAGCAGGAGCAGGCTGCGCTTGAGCAAAAACTCATGCAGTTCGAGCAAGCAAAAGGCAGCCAGATTGCCGTGCTGCTCGTGCCTACTACGGCGCCCGAGACGATAGAACAATATTCCCTGCGCGTGGTGGAAGCATGGAAGCTCGGACGCGGCAAGGTGGACGACGGCGTGCTGGTGTTGGTGGCGAAAGATGATCGCAAAATGCGCATCGAGGTAGGCTATGGCCTCGAAGGGGCGATTCCTGACGTGATTGCCAAACGTATTGTGTCTGATGTGATGGCACCTGCGTTCAAGCAAGGGGATTTCTATGGCGGCATTGATGCGGCGATTGGCTACCTTACTCGCTTGATTTCCGGTGAGGGCTTGCCAGCGCCGCCGCAGCGCCAGGGAGGTTCGCAAGAGGCCGGATTTAGCGAAATGCTGCCATTGTTGCTGTTTGGCGGCCTGATCCTGGGCGGCATCCTGCGTTCCATATTCGGTAATTTTCTTGGTAGTACCCTCAATGGCGGTCTGGTCGGTGGCGCGGTCATGCTGTTTGGCGGCGGTTTGCTGTTTGCTGCCGCACTGGGTTTTGTCGCTTTCTTCATTACCATGGTGGGGTCAGCCATGGGTGCTGTCCCGATGGGCGGTTATGGTGGTGGAGGTTTTGGTGGCGGCCGTGGTGGCTGGGGAGGCGGTGGATTCTCCGGCGGCGGTGGCAGTTTTGGTGGAGGAGGCGCCTCAGGCGATTGGTAAGCGATGAAAAAACGGAATACCTTGATGCGCTTGCTGGCTCACGTGTTCAATACACCATGGCATGTACGGCGGCATTTTCCCAAGGCGGCATTGCACCGCATCGAGCAGGCGATTGCCGCCAGCGAGAAAACCCATGATGGAGAAATCCGTTTCGTGGTGGAGGGTGATCTGCATCCACTGGCTATCCTGCAAGGTATATCGCCGCGAGACAGGGCGATTGCCCTGTTTTCGCAATTGGGTATCTGGGATACAGAACAGAATAACGGCGTACTGATCTACTTGTTGATGGCGGATCATGATGTTGAAATTCTTGCCGATCGTGGCATCAACCATCATCTGGGACAGCATGGTTGGGAACATATCTGCCGTACCATGCAGTCTAGGTTCCGCCAGGGGCAGTTCGAAGAAGGCGTGATTGATGCGATCAGCGAAATCGGCAAGTCCTTGCAGCAATATTATCCGGCTACGCCGGAGGACAAGAACGAATTACCCAACAAGCCTATCGTGCTTTGACCTGCATTGGCTTGGGACGCGAATCCTCAGGTATAGTTGAGCACTTCGCCGCGCAGGGTGTAGCTGGCCACGCGGCAGGCTTCCACGATGGGCCGCCAGGCGCGGCCATAGATCTCACTGCATGGCACATGGTCGATATGGTGCTTCATATCGGCAGGTTCCGGGGCCAGCAGGGTGTTGGCTGCTTCAATTTGCGAAAAGATGAGCATGACCTGCTCCACGGCGGTGATGGTGCCGAGGTTATGCAGCGGGATGGCATGCAGTGCCTGTTCCAAGCGGCCCAGTTTGCTGCGGTTGAAGTCGCGCATCTGGCGCGTTTCGTTTTTTAATGGATTGCTACGCAATTGCTCAATGTTGTGCAGTGTCAGGTAAATATCGTAAGCCAGCTTATGGGTGACTGACATCAGCCGCTTGGAATATCCACGTTGCTCCATGCTGCGGCGGCGCGTATCCACGTAATTCTGCCAGGCAGAAATACCAATGGCGGCAAAGATGGCAATAATCGAGCCGATGGCCTGTACCCAGGCTGCCCATTCTGTGGAGGTCAGTGTTGTCATGGTGAAACGGCAATCTATAACGATGTTGAACAAATGGACAGATACGGTTTGCTATCTGCCTGAACAGCAATTGAGCCAGTTAGTCACAAGGGTATAACAGTTTGCTGTAATTGTGCGCAAGGCTCTGCAAAACAACTGGAACATTTTTTGCTCGCATTCATCTTGAGTGACAGGGTGTCACTGGCACTCAAGACAGGATTCATATTTTCAGTTTTATTAGCGGCATGCCGTTATATCAATAGATACCATATCGGGGAAAGGTAATGAAATGAAAGCCTTATTTAGAGGAAACGTCATTCAGGGAATGCGGCTGGTGGGTGTTTTTGATGATGAAGACCAGGCTGCCATCGAGGAATATATGGAGAATCTGGACAGTCTGGAGACAGATAACGTAAAAAAGCTGTTCTATCAGTTCGTGGACCTCACGCCTTCCTCCAATGCCTCCCAATATGGCGATATTCCCCCGTTGTCACGCGTGATATTGGTGTCAGGCAGCCTGACGCGGGGTATCGTGGCACGCGGACCTTTCCCTACGCGCCCCATTGCCCTCGGCTATGCGGTCAACTTGAGCTTCGGCCACTCCGCAAATTATTACGTCATTGATCTGGAGCCTGAGTTTGCGGCTTTACGCGACAAGCTATATCAGCTGGTCGGCAAGGTGTGACGGCTGACGCAGGGCGCGTTTCCCGATAAAATCCGCTGCATTCGTCATTCTTAAAGAAGCTACTACATGCGCGCGTCACAATTTTTCATAGCAACACAAAAAGAAGCCCCGCAGGAAGCCGAACTACCGAGCCACAAGCTCATGCTGCGCGCCGGCATGATCAAACGTCTGGGCGCTGGCCTGTATACCTGGATGCCACTGGGCCTGCGCGTATTGCGCAAGGTGGAAGCCATCGTGCGTGAGGAAATGAACCGTGCTGGTGCGCTGGAACTGCTCATGCCTGCCGTACAGCCCAAGGAGCTATGGGAAGAAACCGGACGTTGGGCGGTGTTCGGCCCGCAGATGCTGAAAATCAAGGATAGGCATGAGCGCGATTTCTGTTTTGGCCCCACGCATGAGGAAGTGATCACTGACATTGCGCGCCGCGAAATTCGCTCCTACAAGCAGTTGCCGCTGAATTTTTACCAGATCCAGACCAAGTTCCGCGACGAAATACGTCCGCGTTTTGGCGTGATGCGCGCGCGTGAATTCATGATGAAGGATGCCTATTCTTTCCATACCAGCCTGGAATCATTGCAGCAGACCTATGACACCATGTACCAGGCCTACAGCAATGTCTTCAATCGCCTGGGCCTGAAATTCCGCGCTGTGCGTGCCGATACCGGCGCGATTGGCGGCGACGGTTCGCATGAGTTCCATGTGCTGGCGGATTCCGGCGAGGATGCACTGGCCTATTGCGAAAACTCAGACTTTGCCGCCAACGTGGAGTTGGCAGAAGCATTGGCGCCTGCCACGCCGAGGGACGCAGCCAGCGAAGCCATGCGCGAGGTGGATACGCCAAAGCAAACCAGTTGCGAGGATGTGGCGGCCTTGCTGGGTATCACCCTGCAACAGACCGTGAAATCCATCGCGGTTATGGCAACGCAGCCAGATGGCAGTACTCAGTTCTACCTGCTGCTGCTGCGCGGCGACCATGCGCTGAATGAGATCAAGGCTGCCAAGGTGGCGGGGCTGGAAAATTTCCGTTTCGCCACCGAGCAGGAAATCCGCGACCATCTCAATTGTCCGCCAGGCTTCATTGGCCCTGTAGGGGTGTCGGACAAGGTCAAGGTGGTGGCCGACCGTAGTGTCGCCGTCATGAGTGATTTCGTTTGCGGCGCGAATAAGCCTAAGTTCCACCTGGCTGGCGTCAACTTTGGCCGCGACCTGCCCGAGCCTGTGGCGGTAGATGATATCCGCAACGTGGTGGAAGGCGACCCCAGCCCGGACGGCAAGGGTGTGATCAGCCTGTGCCGCGGCATCGAGGTCGGGCATATCTTCCAATTACGCACCAAATATGCGCAAGCCATGGATGCGGCCTATCTGGATGAAAACGGCCAGAAACAGGTCATGGAAATGGGCTGTTACGGTATCGGCGTGTCCCGCATCGTCGGCGCGGCGATTGAGCAGGGCAACGACGAACGCGGCATTATTTTTCCGTCCGCCATGGCGCCTTTTGCCGTGGCGATTGCGCCGATTGGCTATGACAAGAGCGAAGCCGTGCAGGCAGCGGCCCATCAGCTATACGCGGAGCTGCAGGCAGCCGGGGTCGATGTACTGCTGGACGACCGCGGCGAACGCCCAGGTGTGATGTTTGCCGACCTGGAACTAATTGGTATTCCGCGCCGTATCGTCATCGGCGACCGCAGCTTGAAGGAAGGTCAGGTCGAATACCAGGCACGTACTGCTGCTAGTGCCGAGACAGTGGCGCTGGCCGACATCGTGCGTGTAATCCGGGAAACGGTGTAATGCGCTGGCTCCCTGTGCTGGCTGCCATGGTACTGCTCTGCGTCAGCGCAGGCAGCATGGCAGGCGGGCAGCGCGAGGAGCCATTGTCCAACAGCGTGCGTGCCTTAATGCAGCGCTCCATCAGCGACAGCGCTGCTCCCCGGCTGGTGTTTGCCAGCGAAGAGGAAGGGCAGGCATGGCTGCAAGCCATGTCCAGGCGATTGCAAAAGCGCATTCCCGACATGCAGATGCGCGAGGATTTTCTGCGTACCGTGCATTACGAGGCCATGCGGGCTGGACTTGACCCTCAACTGGTGCTGGCGCTGATCCATGTGGAAAGCGCGTTCAAGAAATATGCGGTGTCGTCCGTGGGCGCGCGCGGCTACATGCAGGTCATGCCGTTCTGGGTCAAGGCGATCGGCGTGAACGACCATAACCTGTTCCATATGCGTCTTAACCTGCGCTACGGTTGCACCATCCTGCGGCATTATCTAGATATCGAGCAGGGCGACCTGTTCCGCGCCTTGGGTCGCTACAATGGCAGCCTGGGCAAGCCGGAATATCCCAATCTTGTGGTCAATGCCTGGCGCAAATCCTGGACCTATCAGCCAGTCATTGCGCCAGTCACGGCAGCAGCGCTCAATTAGGCGGCAGTTGTGACTGCATCTTCCCGCAGGCAGCGCCTGCTTGTCTATATCTCGGGTCATGGCTACGGACATGTGACGCAGGTGGCGCCTGTGCTCAATCAATTGTTGCAGGATCTACCTGCGCTGGAATTGATCATTGCCAGTGCCGTCAACGAACAGTTTCTGCGTTCCCGTATCGTGGTTCCCTTTATTTATGAATATCGGCGTGCTGATTTCGGCATGTTGATGCAATCGGCGCTGGAAGTGGATGTGGCAGGCAGTGTTGCGGCCTATCTTGATTTCCATGGAAACTGGGAAATGTCGGTGGAGACAGAAGCGGCCTGGATAGATGCGCTACAACCTGACGCGATACTCAGCAATGTCGCCTATTTACCGCTGGCGGCGGCATTTCAACTCAATATTCCTGCCTTGGCGATGTGTTCGCTCAATTGGGCGGATATTCTGCAATATTATGCAAATGAGCCAATGCTGGACAAAGTGCAGCAGCAGGTGCGCAACGCTTATGCCAGCGCGCGCGGTTTTCTGCGTATAGAGCCTTCCATGGCAATGCCATGGCTGCATTGCTATGAGGTTGGGCCGGTAGCGGATATTGTGCAGGAAAACCGCACAGTGATCGATCAAACCCTGGGATTGTCAAAAGGCACAAGGTTGATACTGGTAGGCATGGGTGGGATCAGCACCGAGATCAACCCTGCCGGTTTTCCGGCCTTACCGAATGTGCATTGGCTCTTGCCGCAGGCATGGATACAAGATGGGCAGCGAGCAGATTTTCATGCGCTGGAATCCTTGCCGTTGAATTTCTCTACCTTGCTGGCGAGTAGCGATATAGTGCTGACCAAGCCTGGCTATGGCACGTTTGTCGAGGCGGCTTGTCATGGGGTGCCGGTACTCTATGTGCCGCGTGATGGCTGGCCCGAGCAGGATTGCCTCGTCTCCTGGTTGCGGTTGCATGGACGTTGTGAACAGGTGGATACGGACAAGCTGTTATCCGGTGATTTTGCTGATGCAGTATTAAAGCTGCTGCATGGAACAAGGCTTGTCCCGGTGATTCCAGATGGCAACCAGCAGGCCGCCTTGTGGATTGCCGATCAACTGGGGTTGTCAGCAGAGAGCCAGATAAGATGGTCTTGAAGAGTTAGATGAACTGCGAGAAGAGCCAGTAAAGCGAGCCGGATAGCAGCATAGCCATGGGCAGGGTCAACACCCAGGCCATCAGCAGGTTGCGGATGGTTGCCATTTGCAACCCAGAGCGGTTGGCGGCCATGGTGCCTGCCACCCCGGAGGATAATACCTGGGTGGTTGAGACTGGCAGGCCATACAGATCGGCAGCGCCGATGGTCAGCATGGCTACTGTCTCCGCAGAAGCACCCTGTGCATAAGTGAGGTGGGTCTTGCCGATGCGCTCGCCTACGGTGACCACGATACGCTTCCAGCCCACCATGGTGCCCAGCCCTAGTGCGATTGCAACCGCAATCTTCACCCAGAGTGGGATGAACTTGGTAGCCTTGTCGATTTCCTTCTTGAAGGCCATGAGGTTGGCCTTGGTATCGGCATCCAAATGCACCGCCTCGGGGTTCTTGTCGATCAGGCGGATGGCTTCTGAAGTCAGGTACATGTCGTTACGCACGTTGGCAACCGCGTCTGCAGGTACCTTGGCCAGGCTGCCGTAGCCTTTGACTTGCTCCCCGATGCTACCGGTGACTGCGGCCAGTGCGGGCAGGAGTTCAGGAGTTACTTCCTTGGTGCGGATATAGACGGAAAGGGTTTGCAGCGGCTTGTCCGGCGCAGCCCCGGGAGCGGTATTCTGGAGCGATACCTGGGTGACCTGCGCTACTGCGGCAAACTGGACTGCCTGATCGGCAGGCATGGCACGGTTCAGGGCATACGCCATGGGAACGGTACCCACCAGGATCAGCATGATGAGACCCATGCCCTTCTGCCCGTCATTGGAACCGTGTGCGAACGAAACGCCGGTACAGGTCAGGATGAGGATACCCCTGATCCAGGCTGGCGGCGGCTTGTTGCCTTTGGGTTCACGGAAAAGCTCACGGTTCTTGACGATGGTGCGCAGCGCGAGCAGCACCAGCGCCGCGGCAATGAAGCCGACCAGGGGCGAAAGCAGCAGGGAGTATCCCACCTTGCTGGCCTGTGACCAGTCCACGCCGCTGGTGCCGTCGCGGCCATGCATCAAGGCATTGGCGACGCCGACACCGATGATGGAGCCGATCAGGGTGTGCGATGAGGAGGCCGGTAGGCCCAGGAGCCAGGTGCCCAGGTTCCAGAGGATGGCCGCGATGAGTAAGGAGAACACCATGGCGAAGCCGGCGGCGGAGCCGACTTGCAGGATGAGCTCCACCGGCAGCAGGGAAATGATGCCGAACGCCACGGCGCCGCTGGAAGCCATGACGCCAAGGAAATTGAAAAAGCCGGACCAGACTACCGCTAGATTGGCAGGCAGGGAGTGCGTGTAGATGACGGTGGCGACGGCATTGGCGGTGTCGTGGAAGCCATTGACGAACTCGAACCCCAGCGCAATCAGCAGGGCCACGCCCAGCAGGATGAAGGGTAACCAGGTAGTGGGAGAAGTGTCGGAGTTGCTGACATCATGGTTCAGGCTGGCAACGGTAAATAATAGTCCGGCAAACAGAGTGCCGAAAAACAGGATTTGGGTAATGAGGCTGTGCTTCTTGCTCAGCTCTGGGCGACTACTGACGGAATTGCTTGAGTGTAACGCTTTGGTATTCATCAAGAATATGGTTTTCGCTGGAAGAGCCAGCATTGTGCTGGCGCATTATGACATATTCATGACATGCATGTGTCATGAATATGTGTCTTTCGCGTCTTCCTAGTCTTGCCGCTCAATCAGCATCGCATCCCCATAACTGAAGAAGCGGTAGCGGGCGGCTACGGCATGGGCGTAAGCGGTGCGGATGTGTTCCACGCCCGCAAATGCGGAAACCAGCATCAACAGCGTGCTCTTGGGCAGGTGGAAGTTGGTGAGCAGGCGCTCCACAACCTGGAAGCGGTAACCCGGCGTGATAAAGATATCGGTTTCTCCCTGTCCTGCCTGCAAGGCTCCGGACCGCGCGGCGCTTTCTAGTGCGCGCAATGCCGTCGTGCCCACTGCCGTGATCTTGCCCCCGTTGGCCTGCGTCTGTTGTATCAGGTCCACGGTGCTTTGCGGTACGGAATAGAGCTCGCTATGCATTTTATGCTCGCTGATGTTATCTACGCGTACCGGCTGGAAGGTGCCGGCGCCGACATGCAAGGTGACATAGGCGATATTGATGCCCAGGTTTCTTAGCACGTCCAGCATGGCATTGTCGAAATGCAGGCCGGCCGTGGGAGCGGCTACGGCGCCTGGTTCGCGGGCATACACGGTTTGGTAGCGCTCTTCGTCGGCACTTTCTGCATCATGCGTGATATAAGGCGGCAAGGGCAGGCTGCCATGCTCCTCCAGCAAGTCCAGCAGCGGTATGTTACCCAGGACTCTCAAATGGAACAGATCGTCCTGGCGTCCTACCATCTCGGCCTCGAAAGCATCCGCAATGCGCAAGATATTGCCGGGCTTGGGCGCGCGGGAAGCGCGGACATGGGCTAATGCCTCGAAGGGCCCTGTAACGCGCTCGACGAGAACCTCTACCTTGCCGCCGCTGAGCTTTTCGCCATGCAGCCTGGCCTTGATGACGCGTGTGTCGTTGAAGATGAACAGGTCGCCTGGCTGGACGAGGTCAGGCAAGTCGAGGAACAGCCTGTCATCGAGCTGGCCGTTATTGCCGTTGAGATGTAACAGGCGACTGCCTCTGCGTTCCTTGGCGGGAAATTGGGCGATCAGGTCGTCAGGCAAGAAAAAATCGAAATCAGTAGTGCGCATTGTCATAAGGGTTGCTATAATGCACGCCTTGTTGCCGGGGTGGCGGAATTGGTAGACGCAGCGGACTCAAAATCCGCCGCCGCAAGGTGTGGGGGTTCGAGTCCCCCCCCCGGCACCAAATCAGGCAATATTCTCCAAAAAATTCCTTTTATATTCAATCTGTTGTTTCTTCAATGTCCATCCAGAACGCTGCGTGCGGGACGGAGGCCGGATTATACCGGAGCCATGGGTAACTTGCCTCGTATTCATTACATTTCTTTACATACTCCCACATTATTTTGCGTGCGAGCACGGTAGTTTGGTGCGGTTGCGTTGGTAGATTTTGCTATAATGAGACAAATTCTCATTTATTTTACCTAGTGCCAACTCCATCCGTTGACATGCAAAGCAAGCAACCTTCAAACACACGGTCCTTCTGGCTCAAACACTTATATCGTTGGCACTGGATCAGTTCCGCCGTCTGTCTGATTGGCATGTTACTGTTTGCTGCGACAGGGGTAACGCTCAACAATGCCGGGCAGCTTGAATCCGAGGCGATAGTGATCAAGAAGAATGGTCAGTTGCCCGCACCTTTGCTGCCCAGGTTGCAGCAGGTTCATGCCGATAATACTCCGCTGCCTAAGGTGGTGGCCGACTGGATGGCAGGCGCGCTTGGAATTGAAGCTGGCGACCGTGCTGCTGAATGGTCGGACGATGAAGTTTATGTCTCCCTGCCAAGGCCGGGCGGGGATGCCTGGGTAGTGATCGACCGCGAAAGCGGCAAGCTGAATTACGAGTTAACCGAGCGCGGTTGGGTTTCCTATTTTAATGACCTGCACAAGGGCCGCAATACGGGTCTGGCCTGGAGCTGGTTTCTCGATGTGTTTTCCGTCATGGCCCTGGTGTTCTCGATCACCGGCTTATGCCTGCTGCATATGCACGCAGGCAACCGCCCCTGGACCTGGCCTTTGGTCGGGCTGGGCATGGTGGTGCCATTGACCTTGGCGATCCTGTTCATACATTAAGGAGAGTTTGATGCGATATGCAGTAATTCCAGCCCTGATTGCGGCCATGTTTGTCAGCAACAGTCATGCTGCCGGGATGGATGTGAAGGTGACGGTTCCGCGAATCAATGCTGCGGAATATCATCGGCCTTATGTCGCCATCTGGGTAGAAACGCCGAACCAGGATATCGCGACGACCTTGTCGGTCTGGTACGCCCAAAGCAGCAAGGAGAAGAGCGAGAAGGGTACCAAGTGGCTCAAGGACTTGCGCCAATGGTGGCGCAAGGGCGGGCGCGACCTGGATATGCCGATGGACGGCGTTTCCGGCGCGACCAAGCCAGTCGGTGAGCACACGCTTTCATTTGTGGATGGCCAGGCTCCGCTGGGCAAATTACCTGCTGGCGAATATCGCCTGGTGGTGGAAGCTGCGCGTGAGAAAGGCGACCGCGAGTTGGTGCGCATTCCTTTCCAATGGCCGGTGCAGAAAGCCGAGAGCCTCAAGGCCAGCGGTCAATCTGAACTGGGCGCTATCAGCCTTGAACTGAAACCTTAGACATAAATAACGGAGTCCTGACCAATATGAAACCTGTAAAGTATTTGCTCGCTATTGCCGCTATCCTGAGTGCAGGGGCCGCCCATGCGCATGGTTACTGGCTGTTGCCATCCAGTACTGTATTGTCCGCGCCACAGTTCGTGACCTTTGATGCGGCAGTATCCAACGACCCGTTCCATTTCAACCACCGGCCATTGCAGATCGACAGCTTGCAGATCATTGCCCCTGATGAAAGCCTGGTGCAACCAACCAATGTCACCAAAGGCGAACTGAGGACCACGTTCGACGCCTATTTTGAGAAGAATGGCACATATCGCCTTTCCATCTATCGCGAGGGCGTGCGGGCTTCCTGGAAGGAAGGCGATCAGTCCAAGCGCTTCATGGGCTCTGTCGAGGAGTTCAATCAACGGGTGCCTGCCAATGCCCAGGAGCTCAAGGTGTCGGAAATCGCCAACCGTCTGGAGAACTATGTCACCGTAGGTTCCCCGAGTAAACTCAAACCAATCGGGCGCGGGTTAGAAGTCGTCGCCAGCACGCACCCCAACGACCTGGTAGCAGGTGAGCCGTTGACATTGCAATTCCTGGTAGATGGCAAGCCGACCGCTGGAGTGGAGGTGGAAGTGATCAAGGGACAGACCCGCTATCGTGACCAGAAGGGCGAGCAGAAGCTCAAGACCGATGCCGATGGCAAGGTGACGATCAAGCTGCCAGAAGCTGGGATGTACTGGCTGGATGCGGATTATGCCGACAACAAGGTACAGACCAAGGTCGCCAAGGAGCGCGCCCTGGCCTATGTGCTAACCCTGGAAGTGTTGCCGCAGTAAGATGCGGCAGGTGTTGATTCCGCAACAGCTTGCGGATCTGCCGCGCGCATTGCCGTGCGGCAGCATTGTTGCGCTTAGCGGGCAAACCATGGGTACGACCTGGTCTGTCCGCTATATCCAGACACAAGACCTGGCTGAAGCAAAAGTAGCGGCAGCCATAGAAGCAGCGCTGGATCAGGTAGTGCAGCAAATGAGCACCTGGTTGCAGGATTCGCTGATTAACCGGTTCAACCTTGCCCAGCCGGGAACGGTAATCCAGTTGCCTGCGGAATTTAGCGTTGTGCTTGCCAAGGCGCTCACCGTGGCAGCGCAGACGGATGGCTGTTTTGATCCTACCATCGGCGCCCTTGTTGATCTGTGGGGATTTGGTTCACATGACGCGCAGGATTTACCCCCTTCGCAAACCTGTATTCAACAAGCCTTGCAGGAAAGCGGCTGGAAAAAGCTGCAGTTTGACTCTGCGCGACGTGAACTGAAACAGACGGGCAAGCTTTCACTCGATTTCTCCGGGATTGCCAAGGGGTTTGGCGTGGACCAGGTAGCCAAGGTATTGCGAGTTCTAGGCTTGCAGCATTACCTGGTTGAGGTGGGCGGCGAGTTCTACGGCGATGGCATCAAGCCGGATGGACAGCCTTGGTGGGTGGCGCTGGAGCGGACAACTGAAGCGGCCAATCTGAATGAGTATATCGTAGCCATGCATGGGCTGGGCGTGGCGACTTCCGGTGACTATCGGCGTTATTTCGAACATCACGGGCAGCGCTATGCCCATACTATCGACCCGCAAACCGGCTGGCCTGTCGCGCAAGCGCCGGTTTCTGTCAGTGTGCTGGCTGCAAGCTGCATGGAAGCCGATGCCTTGGCGACAGCATTGACGGTGATGGGCCTGGAGCGCGGATTGGCATTTGCCCAGACTCATGACATTGCTGCCTTGTTGACAGCCAATACTTCATCAGGATTAGTGCAGCAGGCTTCTCCCAAGCTGCAGGACATGTTGCAGTGACGCATCTTCCCGGCCTTGTCTTGAGCTGGTTCTGCGGCTTGCTGCTGACGGGTGAAGCGCAGGCTGCCATCCACAATCCTGCTTTCGATCGTTATCTTTCCGCTGTGGCTGTCTTGGCAGCCTATTTCGTGTTCTGTCTCTGGATTTTCAGGCGCCACCGGCGTCGTGTTACAGCGATGGCTTCCATGCAGAGAAGCACCAATGGCAAAAACGAGACGGTGCTGGATGGGGCCAGTTTGTTGGTCGCATATGCCAGTCAGAGCGGTTTTGCACGCGACCTAGCGTTCAGGACTGTGGATTCCTTGCAGGAAGCGGGCATGCGTGCATACTGCCTGGCACTGGATGATATCAATGCTGCCATGTTGGGAAAAGTTAGCCGAGCGCTGTTCGTGGTCAGTACCACGGGCGAGGGCGATGCGCCTGATAATGCGCGAGCGTTCGTGCAACGCACCATGCCGGAGGTAGCTTCACTCAGGCAGTTGCAATACGGCATATTGGCACTGGGCGACAGCAGTTATGCCAACTTCTGCGGCTTTGGCCACCAGCTTGATGCTTGGTTGCAGCATGTGCATGCATTGCCCCTGTTCGACTTGGTCCAGGTGGATGCTGGTGATGCAGGCGCCTTGCGGCATTGGCAATATCAATTGGGTTTGCTGGCAGGCAGCACGGCCATGGCGGATTGGCAGACGCCGCAGTATCAAGTGTGGCGTTTGCTGATGCGCAAGCAGTTGAACGCAGGCAGCACGGGCGCACCGGTTTATCATCTTGCATTACGTAGCGATGATGCGGGTATTGCATGGCAGGCGGGCGATATTGCCGAGATCGGGCCACGCCATCTCCGGCATGAAGTAGAGCAGTGGATGACGCAGTTAGGGATGGGTATTGATACCTTGGTGGATGGCCGTACCTTGCTGGAATGCCTGCAGGGACGCATGTTGCCGGAAGGGGAGCACGAAGTGCAGGCATTGCAGGGCTTGCCGCCAGATGAACTGTTGGCGCGCTTGCAACCCTTGCCGCACCGGGAATACTCGATTGCTTCCCTGCCCGGTGATGGGCACTTGGAGCTGCTGGTGCGTCAGGCAAGCCATGGTGATGGCAGGCTGGGATTGGGCTCGGGTTGGCTGACGCGCTATGCGGAAATTGGTGGAGATATTGCATTGCGTATCCGTGAGAACGCGGCATTTCATCCGCCCGCGGCGCATGATCCTATGATCCTGATCGGCAATGGCACTGGCATTGCCGGTTTGCGGGCGCATCTCAAGGCGCGGGCAATCTCTGCGCAGGCGCCTAACTGGTTGCTGTTCGGTGAGCGTCATGCCGCGCATGATTTCCATTTCGAGAGTGAGATCAGGGCATGGCAATCCAGCGGCTTGATCGAAAGGCTGGATGTAGTATTTTCGCGTGACCAGGCAGACAAGCAATATGTGCAGCATGTGCTGGCGCGGCATGCAGAATTGCTGCGGGACTGGGTGGCGCGGCGAGCAGCTATTTATGTCTGCGGTAGCGCCAATGGCATGGCGCAAGAGGTGCACACCGTGTTACTGGACACCTTGGGAGAAGATACCTTGACCCAGCTCGCGCTTGATGGCAGATACAGGCGGGATATTTATTAGCGTCCTACCTGAAGTGGAATAAAAAAGCATGACCGGGTTAATGGGATTAGGCGGACCACCCAGGCATGCATAAAACTAATGACTCGCTACCATCTCTGAAGATTGCAATCTAGGAGCGGCTGGTCCTGGCTCCAGGTCCTCATAACGAACGACGCGGTTTCTGCCCAGGCTTTTGGCTGTATATAGCGCCATGTCTGCCTGAGACAGCAATTCGGTGATTGGCCGGGTTGCATGATGACCAAGCCAGGTAGCATGGCCAATACTCACGGAAATCTTGCCCTGGTTAGGTGCTGGGAGCTTGAGCTTCTGGATAGCCTGGTGCAATTTCTGCGCTATTTCATGGCAGCCTTCGGCGGTGCTGTAAGGCAATAGCACCACAAATTCATCTCCACCGAAGCGGGCGGCACAATCCCCGGCGCGTTGCAGATTGGCCTGAATGATCTGGGCGATTTTCTGCAGGCATTTGTCGCCCTTGAGATGGCCATGCCAATCGTTATAGGCCTTGAAATGGTCGATATCCAGCATGAGGATGGATATCGGGCTGCCTGTACGTTGTATGCGGTGCCATTCTGTTTCCAGCATTTCATCAAAATAGCCGCGATTGTAGATACCGGTGAGACTATCCTTGTGTGCCTTTTCCCTTAGCTCCGAATGTGAGCGGGCAAGGTCGCGCGCGAACTGGCTGAGTTGCAGGATCAACACGGCGAGCAAGATACAGGAGGAAAACAGGCTGAACAGTTGCGCCATATGCCAAGTGACACTGAAAGGCGTGTTATCGACCAACAATTGGGATATATGGGAAAGCTGCGACAGGACAGCGATGGAAAGAAGCAAGGTGAGCCATTTTTGATTGCCTCTTGCAAGGAACACCATGCCGAATGTAGCTGCCGCGATCGCCCAGCTTCCCCAGCCCAGCGGGGCGCTGGCGACAGAAGTATTGCCCAGGATGGCGACAAACAGGGTACCGGCATTGATGGCCAACATATACAGGATGATGCCGATCAAAGGCGTCAGCATGAATGGTAGAGTGTTTTTGCCAAGGCCGAAACGGTTGAGTTTCGGCAATGTTTCCTCGTTACTCCTGTGGTACAGCATGGCAATGATGATGAAGCCGCAAAAGCTGAATTGCGAATAGATTTCCCAGGTGGAGAGATGGTTGATAGATGAGTCGTGTGACGAGAATGCGGCGGTGATGGCTGCCAGTGCAAAGACTCCATACGTGCCAGCCAACGGGATTAGGAAGAATTGTTTTTGTATATGGAAGCGTCGCAGCAAAAAAATGACGCTAGCGCCCGTACCCAGAATAATCATGGTTGCCATGAGAGGGGCGAGCAATGATATTTGCGGCCAGGGTTGTGCAACGCGCAGCATGGTTATCATGCTGACCGTGATCAACAATAGCATCAGTAACTGAGTAATCCATCGCGGCAAGAGAAGAGCTGGTTGGTTTAGGATGGCACTCATTGCATCCCTTCATTCATCCGTTTTTGACTTGCAACTATCTTGCAGGAGGGCTCGTGCCTTTCATAGGGCTATGACAATTGTTGACATTCACGCCAAGCGGGCCTGTAAAGCGGCAGGTCAGGAATACCGGGGAAGAAGAATATTGAAGAGGCTGCCTTGGCCGGGCGTGCTAGTGACGCGCACTTTTCCTTGATGGCGGATGACGACTGCCTGGACGAAAGCCAGCCCGAGACCTATGCCTTCAATATGCGGATGGCTTTGCTGGTGAACGCGGCTGAATGATTGGAATAATTGCGACTGGGCTTCTGGTGCAATGCCGATGCCGGAATCCTGTACCGAGATATTCCAATGATCGTCTTCGGCATGGATGCTGCAAAGAATGGTGGAATGATCCGGGCTGAACTTGATGGCATTGCTGAGCAGATTGGCAATGGCGCGCTTGAACAAGGGTCTGTCGACGCGTGCATAGGCTTCGGGCAGTGTTGTGTCCAAGGTGATGCTGATATCACGCGAATAGGCGAGCACCCACGCATCATCAACTACCTCGTGCAACAAACCTGTCAGCTCGGCGTCCTGCAATTGGTAGTGGCCGGATTTTGCGCGGGAGAGTTGCACAAAGTCCGCAGTCAGCGCCAGAGCGTTGTCGGCATGTTTTTCTATCAGATCCAGCCAGCGCTCCTCGATGCGGTTCTCGCTGGTTTCTGGGCCCAGTTTGTGCAGTTCCACCAGGGAGATAATCGAGGACAAGGGCGCGCGGATATCATGCGCGATAAAGCGGAATGCTTCATCACGGTCGCGCTCCGCCTGCCAGAGCCGTGAAACGTCGATAATGCTCAATATCCAGCCGATATGCTGCTCGTGGCTATCCTGGCAAGGGGTGAATTTGACGAGCAAATCGCGTTGGCCGGCATCACGTGCTTCGGCCTCTACTTCCCTGCCGGCTTGCATGGTGCCATTGTCGACGACGGGTAGGCTGGTCTGGTTGTCCTGAATATCCTGTAACAAAGGAATCATCGGTTGCTGCAACAATAAGTCGGCAGAGTTGACATCGAAATATTGCGCGGCAGCCTGGTTGGCGATACGGATGATGCCGCCGGGGTCGCAGACTAGGGTCGGGTCGGGCAGTCCGTTGACACTGTCGCTGATGAAGCGGTGCATGCCCTGCAATTGCTGGCTCGCTTCGTGCAAGGCATGGATGCGTTTGTCCAGGAAGTCGGTGAAGGCGACTGGCTGTTGCGAGGTGGACATCATGGGGAATATTCGCTTGAAGGATTCAAACTCGGTGGTGAGAAAGCGGGTGGCAGTATCGAGCCGGTGCCAGCTCCAGAGCGGATAAATCAACATCAGCCCCAGGCAACCGGCGGATGGGGCAAGCAGAATACCAAAAAATACCGACATACCGCAGGTGATAAGCAGCAGCCCGACCAATAATGAAACACTAAGCAGCAAGGCGGCGAGCGGACTCAACAGCATGAAACCGAGCAGGGCCAGGCTGACAAATGCCAGGTTGAGCAGCATGTCTTGCCAGGGGGACGCTGCCACCAGGGAGCGGTGGCTCAAATGACTTTCAACGATATTGGCCAGTATTTCCACCCCCGGCATCAGTTGTCCGCCCCCCGAGACTGGCGTGGCATACTGATCGCCAATGCCGGAAGCGGTGGCGCCGACCAGCACCAGTTTGTCGCGGAATATATCGTCAGGGATATTGCCCTCGATAACATCGCGATAGGCAATGCGGGGGAAATATCCTGCCTTGCCTGCATAAGCGATCAACTGGGTCGCGGATGGGGCAGAGATCGTTTGTGGAAGGTGTCCTGCTGTCTCCAGCAGGCTCAGGCTGAAGTGCGGGTAACGTATGCTGCCGATTTGCTGTTCCATGAGCACGGAACGTACCACGCCGTCGTTATCGATATTGAGATGCACATGCCCGAGGCCTGCTGCTTGGCGAGAGAGAAGTGTGATAGGCGCCTGCACGTATTTTGCCTGGCCGGATTCGCTGAATATCACAGGCAATGTGACCACGCTGCTATGCATGATGGCAGCAGCCAGCCGCTGGTCGTCTTCCGTATGTTGCAGGTCAGGCTCGCTGAGCAGGATATCCAGGCCAATGGCGGTGGGATGCTGCTCGCTGACGCGATTTATCAGCTCCGCATGCAGGTTGCGACGCCAGGGCCAGCGGCCAAAGGTATTGATGCTGTCATCGTCAATTGCAACAATGATGATCTTGCCGGACAGGGGGTGCTGCTGGACGGCGATGGTGAAATCCTGGATCAGGTCATCGGCAACCGTGAGGGTTTGCTTGTATGACAGTAACGCTACCAGCGCAAGGATAAGGCCGGAGATCAACAGCCAGATAAGCTTGCTGCGTGGTGACGCTGCGGAAGAGGGAGAGAATGCCATGCAGACCGTAGCCGGGTTCAGGGCTTGGGTTTATCAAACCAGGTGCGGTCAAATCCTCCATTGTCCTGCTGCTCGATCTCGATGATGCGCGCATCGGAGAACGGACCGGACTCATTGCCCAGCAGTGTGGCAAGGCGGACATAATAACGACCAGTGGGCAAGGCTTGTAGGTCGATTTCGGGCTTGTCCAGCTGTTGTTCCGTGACCAAGGCATCAAATTGTGTGCTGTGGCTGACTTGCGCGACATAGCGGGTATCCTGCCGCGGACTGATCCAATAGGCCTGCCCTGGTGTGGCTGCTGTGCTGGCGCTCTCTGTTTCGCTGACCGTGATATTGACTGGCTGGCTGTAAGGCCCATGGTTCAGGTTGCCTGATGTATCGTTGGCCAGGCTGGCGACGCGCCAGTAGTATTTGCCTGCTGCCAGTGAATCAAGCTGGTAGCGGCACTGGTGCAGGTTGTCTACATTCACGATCACTTGCTGGAATTCGGAGTCGCTGGCGATTTGCAGATGATATGCCTGCGCGCCTGCCACTGGCGTGCAGCTTAATGTGCTGTTGCTGCCAATGGTTTGCTCCGGTTGAGGAAACAGTAGCCAGGGACTGGATGGATGACTGTGGATAGTGAAACGGTGCTGGGCTTCGTAGCCTGAAATACCCTGCAGGTCCAGCGCGCGGACGGCAAGCAGGTATTCACCATCCTGCAGGCTGGGCAGGGTAGCGCTGGCCGAGTTGGAAGACGCATTCCACAGAATCTTCTGCATGTCTTCATCCTGGGCAATCCGGTATTGGTATTCGCGGCTGTTATCCAGGCCGGGCCAATCGAATTGCAATAATTCCGGCTCAGCGAAGGCGACGGGCAATTGGCTGAGGTCTGGCGCGGCAAGCAGGGTTTGTACTTTTCCCAGGCCATCGTCAGTAACGGCAATGCCCTGTCCGGCTTCGAGCTGGGCTTCTGGTTTGCGTTTGCCGGTTATTGGTTGTTGCACTTGCACCTTGCCTTGCGTCACGCTGGTGGCGGATGCGCCGTCCGCATTAACGGTAAAGCGCGTGCCACGCACTGCGGCCACCGCTTGTGGTGTGATGACCTTGAAGTGATTGGGCGTACGTTTTGCTGCTGGCGTCACGGAAATATCCGTATTGCCTTGCTCAAGGTAAATAATGCGCTGGCTTTGCTTGGTTACGCTGTTTTCCCGGACGCGGTCCAGGCGGATACTGGTATTGGAGAGGATGCGCGTGACGGTACCGTCAGCAAACTCCAGGGAAAGGTAGCTATTGTTGCCAGTACGCACTCTGCTGCCCTCTGGCAGGGAGTCGCCTTGCACGATAGGCTTGAGAGTATTGCCTGCCTCATCTACCAGTGCGACTTCTCCATACGCGAAGCTGGCATTGGCGCTGCTGCTGATATTGGGGATCAGCACGATGGTGCCTGGCTGTAGCCGGTGCGGGTTGGCAAGATGATTGATGGCCTGTAACTCAGGCCAGACATGCGGAGTGCCTAGATAATGTTCGGCCAGATTGTAGAGATTATCTCCTGGCGTCACCGTGTGTTGAATGGTATCTGCCTGTGCTGGGCTGTGCATGGCCAATGCCATGCATGCGAAGAGAGCTGATTGCCGCAGAGGTTGCCAGAGTGAATTGCCGTGACCGTGCATTGTGTGCATGTGATCCCTGATGATATTTATTCCATGAGTGGCACGAGTATATCGCTTTCCAGCCGGTAACCCATGCCATAGACCGCCGTCAGTTTATAACCATTGTCGGGGTGCAACTTCAGTTTTGAACGTATCGCCGAAATATGGGTATCCAGAGTACGGGTTTGCAGGTCTACGGATTGCATGCCCCAGATTTGTTCCTGGATATGCTGGCGCGACAGCAGCCTGCCCTGATTCTGGAACAAAAACACTGCCAGCTCAAACTCCTTGTTCTTGAGGGCGATAGGGGTGCCTTGATACTCGAACCGTTGCTGGGCGATATTGCACCGGTAGTTGCCCCAGACGAATTCCTGCTGCGACTGACGTGGGTACAGGCGGCGCAGCAGCGCATTGATGCGGGCATGCAGTTCGCGCACCCGCACTGGCTTGCTCATGAAGTCGTCCGCGCCTGAGGTCAGGCCATGCACCACATCGCGCTCGTCGCTGCGGTTGGTGATCATGAGGATGGGAATGGCTTCCTTGATGTTGGCGCGTACCCACTGCACGATGTCCGGGCCGGAGGTATCTGGCAGCTCCCAATCCAGAATCAGGAAATCGAAAGTTTCGTGTTGCAGGGTATGCAACAGGGATTTGCCGTGATTGAAGGGGTGACAGTCGTGACCCAATGACTCAACAGTTTTCTGTATGAGCTCCAGTTCTGAATTGTTGTCATCCAGGGCAGCAAAACGCATTTCTTTTCTTCCTTCTCTTTGCATTACTTAGGTGCGCATGACAGAAACATACCAAGCTGTTGCAACAATATCATGCGTCATCGTAGTCAATCTTATACCGACCCCCTTCAGTTGAAATGTCAACCAATGTCAACTGTACTTATGCAGGCTGCATCGCTCCTGAAATGGCCTGGTAGTTTCAGGTCTGGGTGGACGCAAATACCACCTTTGGAGTACCCCTTCCAGAGAATTTTCCCAAGCCGACGTTCTGACTATCGTTAATCCTGAAATTACCACTTCAAGGATATACGCATGTCAAGGAATTCGATTCTGAACGAACGCCATCGCGCGTTGGGCTCCAGGCTGGACGGAGACACGTGGAATGATATGCCTGTCCCCTGGAGCTATGACACCAATCCCGATGATGAGGTAGTGGCTGTGCGCTCACGAGCAGGGTTGTATGACATATCTGCGTTGAATATCGTCAATGTCAGCGGACCGGATGCGGAAAAAGCCGTCGATCAGCTGGTGGCGCGAGATATTACCAAGCTCAAGCCCGGTCACTCGTTATTGGCGGCAGAGTTGAATGAAGCGGGCGCCATTTGTGATGACATCATGGTAATTCGCGACTCTGCGACCGCATTCCGTCTCTCTCATGGCACCGGCGCCACCAAGGAAAACCTGGCGAAGATCGCGCAAGGGCTCAACGTCAAGGTGGAGCCTGATCTTGACGTGCATATTCTTTCTCTGCAAGGCCCCAAGTCTGTTGAGATTCTGGGGCCTCTGTTGGACTTCGATCTCAAGAGTCTGGCCTATTTCCAGCACAAGCCAGCCAAGCTGTTCGGCAAGGATATCTATATTGCCCGCGGCGGATATGCCGGCGAGCTGGGCTATGAGGTTTATTGTCGTGAGCAGGATGCCGTGCAGGTCTGGGACGGCATTATGAAAGCCGGGGAGCCGTTTGGCGTAATCGCCGCCTCGTGGAATTCGCTGGACCTGACACGGATAGAAGCCGGATTGCTGTTCTTCCCGTCCGAGATGGTGGAAGGCGACACCACACCATGGGAGGTGAATATGGGGTGGGGCGTCGATATCGACAAGCCGGGTGACTACATTGGCAAGGCCGCCGTGCTGGCATCCAGGGGCAAGGAGCGCTTCAGGCAGATTGGATTGATTTGCCGCGCAGCCACTGCCGTGGAAGCAGGTGCTGGCATCTATATGGACAGCAAGCAAGTGGGCGTGGTCACGAGCGCGGCTTATAGCCGTTACCTCATGCAGTCCCTCGCGTTGGCCCACATTGCTCCAGAGTTTGCCAAAACCGGCACAGCCGTCGAGATCAGGGGTAAGACCGCAAGCTGCCAGGCTTATGTGGCGCCGATTCCTTTTTATGACCCATTGCGTTTGCGTACGCACCCAAAAGAAAAGGTTTGAGAGAAAAGGTCTGAATCATGGAACACGGATATTGGATACCGAGTAAACCGGTCTATACCAGTCTGTTATGGCAATACCAGGCACAGGCGCATGTGATATTGGCCTGCGGCGAAGCGGGGCGAGCGGTGTTGCGGCTGTATCAACAACGCTTGCCCGATCAGTCTGTCACCGTACTTTATCTGCCGATGGAGAATGCCGATTACAGTAATTCCATCAAGGCGCTGGCAGGCGATAGTTTGCAGTTGTTCGAGAGCGAGGCCCAACTGATGCATGCCTTCGATGCGTTACTGGCAAAAGCCTGCATGGGCACGCGGCTATACGCAGCCGGGGAGGAGCATTTTCTCTGGCAGCTCACATCCGTGGCAGCCAGGCACGGCGTGCTCAGCAGCGACATCATGCGCGAGCAGGCGGCTTCACTGGCACGGCCAGTCTATTGCGTGCATTGCAAGACCATCACACCCCATGTCACGACCAATATCGCTGTGTGCAGCGGCTGTCACCGACATCTGTTTGTACGTGACCACTTCTCGCGCAGGTTAGGCGCCTACATGGGTCTGATGGTTGATGCGGAAGAGCCGGGCAATGTGCCCGTTGCGGAGGAGATTTATCCATGAGCGCTCTTAAAGTCATTGTTTCAGAGATTAACGAAGCTGCGGAAGGCGTGCGCCATTTCACCCTGGTGAATGCCGACGGCGGCGAAATGCCGAGTTTTTCTGGTGGCAGCCATGTGGTGGTGTCCATGCCCGCGAGCGGGCGGACTTACCGCAATGCCTACTCCCTGTTGAGCAATCCATCGGATCGCAGAAATTACCAGATTGCCGTGCGCTTGCAGGAGAATTCCCGCGGTGGCTCCAAGTTCATGCATGAGCAGGTGGGCATCGGCATGACGCTGGATATTTCCTGGCCGGTGAACCTGTTTGACCTGTCGCGGCTGGGACACAAGCATATCTTGATTGCAGGCGGCATCGGCATTACGCCGTTCATGTCTCAGGCACATGAGCTTTTGCGCCAGGGCAAGGATTTCGAGCTGCATTATGCCTATCGATCCCCCAGGCATGCCGCGTTTCTTGAATTCCTGCGCGAGCAGTTGGGCGACCGGTTGCATTGCTACGATCAGAGCCAGGGAAAAACCCTTAATTTTGAAACGCTGTTCTCACACCAGCCGCTGGGCACGCATGCTTACGTCTGCGGTCCGGCAGGCATGGTGGAGGCCATGATAGGTACGGCGCGCCGCCTCGGCTGGCCGGAAGGGCATATCCATAACGAGGAATTCCTGGCGCCGCCAGTGGGCGAACCGTTCACGATCCGTTTGAGAAAATCACAAATGGATGTTGAGGTGGGCGCAGAAGTCAGCATGCTGGAGGCGATGGAGGCTGCTGGCGTAGATGCGCCTTATCTGTGCCGTGGCGGCGCTTGCGGACGTTGTGAGCTGGAGGTGCTGTATACCGATGGCGTGCTCGACCACCATGACCATTACCTATCTGATGAGGAGCGGCGCTCGGGCAAGAAAATTATGCCTTGTGTTTCCCGCGCCAGATGCTCGTTTATTGAACTCAACCTGTGAGATGCACCATGAATAACCTTGCTTTCAAACAAGAAACCTTCCGGGATGATTACACCTACCATAATTCTCCCGAGGCGATCCGGCGTTTTCCTTACCCCTTCGATAAGGACGAATACATGTATTCGGTCAATATCGAGCCGCACAATTCAGGCGCCCCTGGTTCGGTATTCGAGCATGCTTTCGATATCGACGAGCATTATGTGGCTGAATGTCATGACAAGGCGCTGACGCTGAAACAGGACAAAGGGCGCTATGCCGCGTTGCCGCACATGATGGATGCGCAATGGGATTTCCTGGAAATGACCATGGAAAATATGGCGCAGGATTATCCTGAGCAGTTCAAGCTGACCAAGGATGGCAATAACTGGACCTGGAAGAACCTGCCGCTGGGCATAGAGGACAGCTTTGTCTTTGGCGATGCCAGCACTTTACCGATGGAGCCTTTTGAGTACATGGGCCGCCAGGTACAGGGCGATTATGTGCTGCTCGACCAGCGTGAAGGCACCTTGTTTGCCGATGCAGGATTCATCACCAGCCAGGCGGACTGGTCGCTGGCATTCGATATCGGCATGTCTTGGCATCAGTGGCATGCGCCAGTCCCGCGCATGGAACAACTGGGCGTTCTGGAGCGCGGTCTCAAGTTCCTGCTGAGTTTGCAACAAGGCAACCCGGTACGCAGAACCAACTGGACCATGACCATCAACCCGCGGCTGGATACTTCACCTGAGCACTATCCGCAATGGGGGCCGGATCGTACGACGGTGACACCTGAGAATATTGGACAGAAGGCGCATTTGCGCGTGGAGCTGCAAACCATGTTCCGTTTGCCGCGCAGCAACGGCATCCTGTTTGGCATCCGCGCCTACCTCATCAGCCTGGAAGAGCTGAAGGAATATCCGCGCCGGGTCAAGCGCTTCCACCGCGTGCTGAGTGGTTTGCATCCCGACCTGCAGGAGTACAAGGGCATCAAGGGCTATCTTCCGCTCGTGGTGGAGTGGCTGTCCAAGTACGATGATGGGGAAACGCTGCCGCTTGGCACGCAGTTGGTATAGGCGCATTGACCTCTGAACGGTATCTGCATCCATCGAGTCGGCGGTTGGTTCGGTGCATACTCTCGAAGTAGTTACAAGCTTGTACTGCGCATTTCATCCTGCTCCATAGCGCAGGCTTGCTGCTCGGGCCATACCGGGTTTCTATGTCCAGCTTTATAGCAGTTCCATATCCAGTCTGACCGTTCAAATCCTGTCGGGAATTGAGCGGTTTTTTTATTTCTGAACCTTGGTTGTCACGGTGTTCTTGTACACGGAATACTACCTTTCATAGTGGGCGGGATTGTCATTCATAAAGTGTTTTTTTAGTTCAGGTATAAAACGCCTGGTAAATACCAGGCTTTTGCATTGTATTGAATCATATGAAAGTAGATACTTCTGGTGGTAGTATCGAGAATTTTTTTGGATGTGAAGGTAAAATATTTCAATGGGTCTTAGGAAGCAAAGCACCAATTAAGGTGTGATAACTTCCTAATATGGTTAGTAAAAACAGGTATTACCGCCGTTCTAAAATCAGCGAAGCCAAGTTCAGGCAGCTTGTCCGGTGTTTTGCACTTGATTTTACAGCGGTCAGCACAGCGGAGTTGACCGGTCTTTCGGTGCGTTCGGTCAATAGCATTTACCTGAAGATTCGAGGTCGCGTTGCCGAATCGTGCGAACTGGAATCTCCGCTGCAAGGTGCAGTAGAAGTCGATGAGTCGTACTTCGGGGCGCATCGGGTTCGTGGCAAGCGCGGTCGCGGGGCCTACGGCAAGACCATCGTGTTCGGGTTGCTGAAGCGGCAAGGTAAAGTCTATACCGAAATTGTGCCGGACTGCTCCAAAGCTACGCTGCAAGGGATTATCCGTGGGCATGTAGAGCCCAGTACGGTGATCCACTCCGATGGCTGGCGAGGCTATGATGGCTTGGTCGATATCGGGTTTGACAAGCACTTCCGGGTGCACCATGGTGAGAATGAATTTGCGAATGGGGAGCGACATATCAATGGCATTGAGTCTTTCTGGAGCTATGCAAAACGTCGCTTGGCCAAGTTCAATGGCGTGGCTAAACACACGTTCTATCTGCACCTGAAAGAGTCTGAATTTAGATTCAACCATCGTCGTGATAATCTTTACCTTGAAGTACTCAATCTTTTACGGATGAATCCGCTTTAGCTTCCTAAGACCCATTCCAATAAACTCTTACAGAGATTAAGTTGTTAATAACTAAATAAATATCGGGGATTTTTCATGTTGTCTTATCTCGCTCAATACTGGCATATGGCACTCATTGGGTTGCTGTTGGCTATTAGTTTCGGTACTTTTGTTTGGTATTTCTGGATTCCTGCTTTGCGGCTAAAAAAGGCGCTCAATCAGGCAATTAATGGCCTTGGAAAAATCCATCATGACCATGGTGAAAAGCATTTCACGGCTTTAGAGCGCGTTAAAAAAGAAGCCATGGTTAACGCTCAATTGGAACATAGTTGGTCTGAATTTACCGAGACCCTCCATCCTCAGAAAAAAACTAATGAGTTGGGCCAGGATGAAGTAGTGCGTTGGCGTGCAACTGCATTGGCAGAAACATTCTTTAGTGATCGTGCCATCGTTGAAACACCACTGAATGCTGAATTCTTCAAGCATCTGCCAGGGATTCTGACTGGTATTGGGATTATTGGTACATTTTCTGGGTTGATCCTTGGGCTTGGTGATTTTCAGGTTTCAAGTGATCCAAGTGCTGTACGGAATAGTTTGGAAGGACTAATCCGGCATGTTGGACATGCTTTTATTGTGTCTGCAGTAGCTATTGGTTTAGCCATGTTTGTGACCTGGATTGAAAAGTTATTAATTAACGCAAGATTTAAGCAGGTTGAAAAGTTGTGTGTCCTGCTTGATAGCATGTTTGATGCTGGGGCAGGAGAGGAGTACCTAGCACGGTTAGTCCAATCTTCTGAAACTGCAGCCACACAATCCGCGCAGATTAAAGATGCTCTGGTAGCAGACCTGAAAGAAATTCTTGCAGAAATGACGCGTCAACAGGTCGAGGCGATGGCGGTAAATAATCAGCAGCTTTCAACCACGATGGCTGACATCTTCAAGGAGCCGCTGGAGCGGATAAGTGGTAATCAGGGAGAGGCAGTCAATAGGTTGCTTACAGACGTTCTTTCCAGCTTCACTGCGCAAATGCGGGATATGTTTGGTGATCAGTTACGAGGCATGAATGATGTCCTGAAACAAACCTCTCAATCCATTCTGGGGGCGGCCGAGAAATTTGATCAGCTTTCTGCAGGCTTACAAGATGCAGGAAAGGGCGCAGTCGATGAAATGGCGAAGCGTATGGATGATGCGCTTGCCAGTATGGATAGGCGCCAACAGGAAATGGACGCATCAATTAATAGCTTCCTGGATGCGATACGCACACAGGTAAGTGATACTCAACATCAAACGTCTGAGCAGTTATCTAGCATGCTGACTTCGTTAGGTACACAAACCGCAGGTTTGCTGGATACCTTGCAAAGCCAAAGCCGCCAGGCAAGTGAAGCACAAGTACAGCAGCAAAAAAGATTTGAAGAGCAGTCACAGCAAACGCTTGATGACCTTGCGGACAATGTTGATAGTCTGACGGATGCGGTTGAAGGGGCTACACAGGCAATGCAATCTGCTGTGGCTTCATTGACAAACTCTACGCGTGATTCTGTTGAAAAAATGAATGCGGGCGCACATACCTTACATGCTGCATCCGACACATTGAGTCAGAACATGAATGGCATGAGCGTTGTGGTGGAGAAGGTTGGTGGAACGGCCGAGCAGTTGAATTTGGCGGCTCAATCTGTCAACGGGGCAACGCAGGCCGCTATTCAAGTTATCAATGATTATCGTGTAACACGCGATGTGTTTGCCTCCATGGTGTCCGATCTCAAGCAAACGGTTGAAAATGCGCGCCATGAGGCCTCGTTGACATCAGCAATTCTCAGCCAGATTGATGCGGCGGCACAAAAGCTTGTAGCTGCACAACAGGATGCTGATCATTATCTTGAGGGGGTGAGCAATGTGCTGGAAGAGGCGCATGAAGCGTTTGCGCAACATGTCACAAGCACTCTAAAGAAAGGGAATGCAGATTTCCACAGGGAGTTAGCGGATGCAACTAATCATCTCAGAGGTGCAGTACAAGACTTGGGTGATACCTTAGATATTATCGCTGTGAAGAAAGGCTGATCATCATGCTGGGAATTAGATTGCCAGTGCGTAAGAAAAGCAGTGATGAAGCAGAAAAACCTTTCTGGATATCCTTTTCTGATTTGATGTCTGCCTTGATGGTGTTGTTTATGGTGGCGATGACCGTTGTTTTGTTGGCGGTGACCCAGGAAATTTCAAAAGAGGAAAAGGAAAAAGCCCAGCGTGAGGAGGAGATTGATGCACTTATGGGGCAGATTCGAGAGGCCACTCAAGATTTCCCCGGTATTTCTGTTTCTGGACGTGTGGTCGATTTTGGAGACCGCGCTCGCTTCGATACCAATAGTCATCATTTGTCTGGGGATCAATCATTATTATTGCGCGAGGTGGTGCTGAAGATATTGCAGGTGGCTGGAGACCCTCTAGGTCAGAAGTGGTTAAAGCGTGTTGTTGTGGAGGGCTTTGCCGATAGACGCGGCACTTATCTACATAATCTGAATTTAAGCCTGCAGCGCTCCCAGCGTGTGATGTGTGTATTGTTGGCCCCGGAAACCAATGATGCCTTACTGAATGATGCAGATATGCGCTTAGTGCGTGAATTGTTCATGATGGGAGGTTCATCGTTCAATGGATTTAAGGATTCATTGGATGAAAGTCGCAGAATTGAGCTCAGGCTTGAATTTCTGGATATAGGTGAGCAGCGTCCATCTACTCGTGATTTACCCTTGGATGAGAAACCGCGATGTCCGCTGAACTGACACCATCACTTGCGGCATTACAGCAACGCCTGAAGGCCTCCCTTGAGTCTGGTTTCCGCCATGAGATATGGGGGGCACCGCAAGCAATGACCAAGGTGCTAGCCAGTATCAAGGCACAGTTTGATGTGATGCATGTTGCTGGCAATCAGCGTTCAATTGCACAGGCGTTGTATGTTTTCAAAACAACAGGTGATCTCTCAAACTTTATTGAACTGAAATATGCATGTCTTGGAATTTCCCAGTCAATAGGGAAGGATGAGTGGCAGCTGATTGAAGATAACGCCTTGTTCCAGGTTTTTCTTCAACGGGTAGATAAGGAGCAAGCGCAGCTCCGTCGATTCCGCAAATGTTACCAGGCGTTGATATATAGCTATTTCAGTTTTGATCTCTATGCCAATTCCACAGGGGCTACAAAACAGAATTGGCAACTATTGCAGCAATATCTCAGAGAACGGCTTGATGTAGCACTGTCTGCATCCCATCAACCGAATTGGCTCAAGGTGTTGTCTGACCATCGCAACTTGCTGTCTGATGATCCATGTGGACGCTATGCCGCATCTTTGTTGAAAGGAAATTCAAGCGAGTTGCAGTCTATTGGTGATGCCATTGGTTTTGGAAAAAGCTCTTGGGTTTGGCAGCAGGCAATGCTAGCGCATACACAAGCCGTCATTGCACGAAAGATTGATAACGATTTCCGGGAGGTGATGGAGCCTTTACTTGAAATTTTGTCTGGCAAAGGGCCAGTGGTTCTGAGTCCTTCAATTATTTCTCAATGTGTGGCGTTGGTATTGGTGCGTTATACCTATTGTGTTGAGCGACCGGAACATCCGGTGCTGCGTGATATTGCGGTCAATGCGTTTGGCAACCCCTGGCTGAAAAAAGTGGCATGGGACGCGGAGGTTGGGAGCGAAGCAGCCAGGAAAATGGTGGATGGCTGGCTAAAGGCACGCCTGATTACAGATTTCTTTGCGTTGTTGTCTGAAGAGGGAGCAACCGATGAAAGGCGACTTAAATACTGGCTTAGGTTTTCTGAAGCGATTGAAGATATGTGGTTTGTATTAGGTTCCACTGCTCGCAATAATAACTCACCTGAATTCCGGGAAATGCGCAAGCGGATGGATGGGCGGATGCATTATCTCGAAGGGTCTGGGAATACTGGGGACAATAATGCGTTCATTATGCGAATTGGCTCTTTGATGGCTGTGGAGTTCGGTTTGGATGGAAATGCTTGCTATATTTTTCAACATGATGATTTCAAGGTGGATATGAGCCGGCGTTTTATTGATATCGCAAATTTGAGAGGAAGTAATAATATTGCGCGTCTGATTCATCGTGGAGTCTGGGAGCCAAAATTTGATAAATGGATATGCCCAAGAGTGAGTTGGTATCCTGAAAGAAGTGTGAATGGCGCTCGCCGAGAGGTCAGCCAACAATACTCCGCTAAGTCATCTATTTCTAATGAAGCATACTTGGAAATATCCGATTTAAGGCGCATCGAAAAATTGTTTGATGTCAGGATCAACGATTTGAGACAGAAAGGCGGTGCGATTTGGGTATTGGCTCAGGATGGCAATACTGACCTGAATGAAGAGTTGATACGTCTTGGATTTAAGTATAAGTCGCCTAAGGGGTGGTGGAGAGAATAGTCATGTTGAATCGATTTTTTGGCAGGAAAAATAGTGCTGCCAGTACCAGCCTTCAGGTTAAACGCACATTCACAAACGAGGGCATCGCTTATTCCCTGGATGGAGAAACGCCAATAGCTTGGCTATCTACACCATTCGAGTTTGATACACATAGCGAGCTGGGTGCATTGCTCGCACAGTTGCTTGAAGAGGGCTATGTTTCGTTGAGTGCTGAGCAAGTAATGCTGTCGTGGTCAGCGTTATATCGTTTGCTTGATGATTCTGAATATACGAATAGCCTTCGCATTCTTGACTTGCCACCGCCGTCTCCAATCCGTCCTGTTTTATCGAATAGAGGAGCAATCACGGATCCTGATTTCTCCATTATTTTGGCAGGCTGGGCAGATGATAGTAACGTGACGATTACGCCATCTCCTCAAATTACCGGGGCCATCGCTGTAATGCATGGTCGGCAATATCTTTTGTCCCGTCAGGCTTGGCAGGCAATGTTGGAAATTGCGGCTTTTCATCAGCGTGTACAAGCCGAAAGAACACCAGAAAGTAATCGACGTGCTTGGGGACGAATTCGGGCAAAGGCGATTGAAGCAAAAGGAAGTCTTTCTGACTTTCTGAAAAAAACAGTGATTCTTACCCCCGAAAAGCTGGATTTGCATCTAGTTAAGTCAGGGAGCCAAGAGGCAAAAACACTTGAAGTGATTCCGACCTTCAAAGAGGCACCAACACGCTGGATGGAGATGTTTGACCGATTTTCCAGCGTTCAGGATCGTTACGATATTCCCGATGGTGAGGAAATAGTGCAGGTGATCGTTTCACCTGAGGCGAAAACTGTGCTTAACGAAATTAAGCGTATGCCAGGAAGGCGTGTTTCCGGCATGCGGGCAGAGGCATTCATTAGAAATCCTTTTTCTCTTTTGGGACCAGACGCCTCATCTGTCATTGATGCCGAGCAATTTGAACACGCTCGACTGGATGCTGACCTGGTTTTTCAGCATTTCACTCCTTTGGTTGAGAGGGATGTTGAGGGGAAGTTAACGAAGGTAGCATTGCTGATTGAGGAGGATAGGATTGGAGGATTTTCAAGTGAAGAGTATGTATTTCAGAACCCATCAGAACTTGACCAGTTTAATAAAAAGTTGGCTGACCGCATTGCCAGAGAGGCGCAATGTCTGGTGTGGAATGGATATGAACTCGAGATTCTTGGGGATACTTGTCAATATTTAAAACAGCTACAGAATATACATGATGAGCTGACTGCATCTGATCAGCATGAATTGCTAGATATTTTTGACCTTTCTAATTACTCCGCTCGTATTGAGGGGATTGGTAATGAACAGCAGTACTCCTCTCCGTTTATTGCAAGAAAAAATGATGAAACCAGCTGGTTTCCAGACAATGTAATTTTTGGTTTGCAGTTTTTGTCTCCCGGCCAGGAAACTCCGTTTACCTTGCCAATGGATGTTGAGCAGATTCATCAGTTTGAATCAATGGTTGAGGATGCAAAGCGTACTGAAAAGTCAGACGTTGTTATACCTGATTATCCGCATCCTATTCCACTGGTAGAGGCACAAGGTCTGATACAAGCTTTCCGTCGAGCACAAGAAGATATTAGTGGTGGAAGATTCAAACCAACTGAACATAAAAAGCTTGAGCCGATAGAGCGCAAGCATCTTGTCTTGAAATCTAATATTGATAAGGTTGAGTATGAGGAAGAGCATAGAGAAGAGTTGTTAGCACTGCCACCTGAGGCCCAACCTTACTTACCAAGTACACTGAAACAAGGTGTCACGCTGAGAGACCATCAGTTACATGGTGTGTGTTGGTTGCAACATTTGTGGCGGTTGTCACCTATGCATTGCCGAGGCGCATTGTTGGCTGATGATATGGGGCTTGGAAAAACGATCCAGTTATTAACATTTATTGCTGGAGTGCTTGAAGACAATCCAGAAATAAAACCTATATTGATTGTGGCCCCCGTGGCACTTTTAGAAAATTGGAAAGAGGAAATAGGTAAGTTTTTCACGCATGGTGCCTTACCGATACTGACGCTTTATGGCCGTGATCTGGCTGACAAAAGATTGCCAAAAGCTGATTTCGACCGGACTTTGTTGGAACATGGTATTACTAGTTTATTGAAGAAGAACTGGCTTGGTGATGCGAAGGTGGTGTTGCTGACGTATGAAACATTGCGTGATTTGGAGTTTTCGCTGGCAGCACAGCCATGGTCAATCATGGTGTGTGATGAAGCACAGAAAATTAAAAATCCCAATGCAATGGTGACACGAGCTGCTAAAAAACAAAATGTTCAGTTTCGGGTTGCTTGTACCGGTACTCCTGTTGAAAATACTTTGACTGATTTATGGTGTTTGTTTGATTTTATTCAGCCAGGGGTGTTGGGATCATTGTCTGCATTCGGGCGGCAATATACTAAACCGATTGAGGAAGAGGATGGTGAAAGCAGCGAGAGAATTGAAACATTAAGGAAGATTATCAAACCTCAATTGTTACGTCGTGAGAAGAAGGATGTTGCTAAGGATTTGCCGGAAAAAATTATTGCTGATACTTGTCGTCAGTTGCCGATATCTGTCAGGCAGCGTGAATTATATGCGCTAGCAGTATCGACTCTGCGTAAGTCCGATAATGCAAATGGCTCCGCTCATTTAGGAATGTTGCAGTATTTTCGCAGGTTATGTTCTGATCCATTAATAGAAAGCGAACATCAGGCAGATATTGTATCGGTCAAACAGATTCTGCAGGATTCACCCAAGATGAATTGGTTAATGCAGGAACTGGGAAGAATTAAAGAACATCATGAGAAGGTCATTGTGTTCTGCGAGTTTCGGGATTTACAACGAACCTTGCAACGATGTATCGCGACTCAATTTCAAGTATCCCCGGATGTTATCAATGGAGATACCAGTTCGGCGGCAGATCATGCTGAGAGTAGACAGAAGCGTATTCGTGCATTTCAAGATAAACCTGGATTTGGTGTGATTATTCTATCGCCATTGGCAGTAGGATTTGGTGTCAACATCCAAGCAGCCAATCATGTCATTCATTTTACGCGTACCTGGAATCCAGCAAAGGAAGATCAAGCTACAGATAGGGCTTATCGGATTGGACAGCAGAAGGATGTATGGGTTTACTATCCTATCGTTACTGCGCCTGATTTTGTTACATTCGATCAGAAGCTGGATGAGTTATTGACTTGGAAGAGAAACCTCTCGGCAGATATGCTCAGCCCCAGTGGGGATTTAAAGCTTTCTGATTTTCTTGATATTCAAGATGTTGATGGATCCCAGATTTTTGTAGGATTGTAGTCAATATAACTTGCCAAAAAAGCATGGTTAGATGCACTAGTAGTAGTCTAATCATGAGCTATAAACAGGCAGCAACCTAGCGTTGATAAGATTAGATTTCCCGTAAACGTAAACTGTTGATCGTGACTTACGATGGATAAGGATGGTGATGCCTTGCTTACTCGTGCCCAGCAGATTCTTCTTCCATATCGTAGTGGATGATGGAGAGAAAGCGGATAGGGAGTTGGGCGTGGATTTCCGGGCGGTGCGGGATTTCGCCGCGGAAGGTGAGAGCGTCACCGGGTTCTAGCATATAGACCTCATCGCCAACCCGGTAACCCAGTTCGCCTTCCAGCATGTAAAGGAATTCGGTGCCGCTGTGCTCGAAAGACGGGAACTCTTCGCCTGCGTCTTCCAGGGTGATGAGGAAGGGTTCAAACAGCTTCTTGGGGCCTTGGTCATAAGCTAGCAGGTGGTAGGTGTGTCCGTTGCGGGTGCCGCGGCGCACGACTTCCATGCCTTGCCCCTTTTTCACTAGTTGTGCGCCACCCGTGGGCTGGTTATAGCCGCGGAATAGCCGTGAGAGGGTGACCCCCAGGCTGTTGGCGAGCTGTTCCAGAGTATCCAGGCTGGTGGAAACTAGGCCGTTTTCTATCTTGCTCAACATACCCCGGCTGATATTGGCGCGTTCCGCGACGTCTGCGATGGTGAGGCCATGCTGCTGCCGGATTTCCTTGATGGCATTGCCAAGATGCTTGCCCAGCGGTTTGGGTTCATTCTCGGGAGTGAGGGGAACGATTTTTTTAGGATGGTGGGCCATGTGGATGCTTCCTTGGTCTGTTGGGGGTCAGCCCAGCGTTCATTACACGGATTTGATGCACATCATTGGTGCAATTTTGTTTCAGTTAAGGAAACAAATTTTATTCAAGATAATATATTTGCATATTGTTGGCAAGGTCATGCACTAGGATGATGCACTCTGTGGCGGGGTATGACAGATGGCCAACATGAAAAACCAGTGGTTACCATATGGGCTATCTGCTCAATCTGCCACAAACACTGCCTGGGTTGTGTGGATGGTTTTTATATCTTTGCAAACTCGATATAAAAATCCCGAATGCCGGATGCGAGGAACTGCACTGCTACGCAAGTGAGCAGGAAACCCATGATTTTGGTGATGGCTTGCATGCCATGTTCGCCCAATAGTTTCTCGATGTAGGTAGCTGAAGACAACGCCAGGTAGGCAATCGCGGAGGTGATGGCGATGCCGGTGATGACGATGAGATGGCCGGTGAGGCTGGCTTCTCCGGGAATCTGTGACCCGAAACTCATGATGACGGCGATGGAGCCGGGCCCTGCTAGGCTGGGCATGGCCAGCGGCGAGAAGGAGTAATCCAGGTTGGCATGCTTGATTTCATCCGGCTCAGCACCTGTACTGGAAGATGTATCCATTCCGGAAAAGATCATGCGCAACGCGAGAATCAGGATGATGATGCCGCCCGCCACGCGTATGCCGGGCATGGAAATGCCGAACAGTATGATGATGCCGTTTCCCAACAGCAAAAAGGCTACCAGGATGCCGAACGCGAACAAGCAGGTTTTTTTGGCCTGCCGCCGCCGGGTTTCGCTGGTCATTTTCTGCGTAAGCGCCATATATAGCGGAATAGTCGTAAGCGGATTCATGATCGGCAATAGACCAATCACGACTATGAAAATATATTTGATGACTTCAAACAGGTTCAATTGGCACTTCCTCTCCTGATTCGGCGATGACGTTCTGCTGGGGCCGAGTATAGACGATTGTACCTGTTCCTAACCCCCTCTCTCCTCTCTGGAAAACGCAAACCTACCTCCTTGGAAGTATTGACTTTCCATTGATGTTTCCTATCATGAAAAAAAGTTTCACAAACATATTGAATCTGTTTTTGCGGTTTGGTATAAATGCATTAAGTTTCATTAAGAGAAACAAAGTTTCATTTATTGGTGTTTCAATCGATTGACTGGAGCCATCACAGATGCCGTTAAGACTGCTCAAATATGCGCTAAGCAAAGAGTATCCGGGGACGCGTTTTTTCCAGGCGCATACCACGCCGAAGAAGACCTATGACGTAGTCATCATCGGCGGCGGCGGCCATGGTCTGGCGGCAGCATATTACCTGGCCAAACATCATGGCATCACCAATGTCGCGGTGCTGGAAAAAGGCTATATCGGCGGCGGCAACACCGGCCGCAACACCACCATCGTGCGCTCCAACTACCTCACGCCCGAAGGCGTGAAGTTCTACGACGCCAGCGTCAAAATCTATGAAGACCTTTCCGAAGAGCTGGACCTCAACCTGTTCTATTCCACGCGCGGCCACTTCACACTCGCGCATACTGATTCCGCCATGCGCACCATGCGCTGGCGCGCCGAGGTCAACAAGCATGTGGGCGTGGAAAGCTACGTAGTCGGCCCGGACGAAATCGCCAAGGCCTGTCCGCAGCTTGACTTGAGCTGTAGCGGCAAGGCGCCCATCGTCGGTGCTCTCTATCATGCACCGGGCTCGGTGGCGCGCCATGATGCCGTGGCCTGGGGTTATGCCCGCGGCGCGGACCGCCTGGGCGTGGAGATTTTCCAGAATACCGAAGTCACCGGCATCGACGTGGAGGGCGGCCAAGTGGTGGGCGTGAACACCAACAAGGGTTATATCGCCACCAACAATGTGTTGTCCGCGGTGGCGGGCTTCACGCCGAGAGTCTGCGAGATGGTGGGCGTGGAAACGCCTATCGTCATCCATCCGCTGCAAGCCTGTGTCACCGAGCCGATGAAGCCTTGGCTCGACACCATCCTCGTCTCCGGCAGCCTGCATGTGTATGTCAGCCAGTCCTCGCGCGGTGAGCTGGTGATGGGTTCTTCGCTCGACCCTTACGAAGTGCATTCCACGCGCTCGACGCTGGATTTCGTCGAAGGGCTGACTTCGCACATGCTGGACATGTTTCCCTTCCTTTCCAATATCAAGGTGGTGCGCCAGTGGGCCGGTATGGCCGACATGACGCCCGATTTCGCGCCGGTGATGGGCAAGACGCCGGTCAAGGGCTTCTACCTCGACGCAGGCTGGGGCACCTGGGGCTTCAAGGCCACGCCGATCAGTGGCAAGACCATGGCCGAGACCATCGCACGCGACCAGGCGCCCGAGCTGATCCATTCCTTCCGCCTGTCGCGCTTCGAGGATTACGAGCTGACTGGTGAAAAGGGCGCAGCCTCGGTAGGCCATTGAGCCAGGACATAGAGAAGGAATACACGATGAAGTTACTGACCTGTCCCGTGAATGGAACCCGGCCGCTGAGCGAATTCGTCTATGGCGGCGAACTGCGCATCCCGCCCGCTGCCGATTGTAGCGACAAGGAATGGGCCGACTACGTGCACAACCGCCACGGCGCGCCCGGCCTCAAGCAGGAGTGGTGGTACCACGCGCCCAGCGGCACCTGGTTCATTGCCGAGCGCAACACATTGACCGACCAAGTGGTTCGCACCTATCTGAAAGGGCAGGAGAACAACAAATGAGTACCCGTCTGACCAGGAAAAAAGGGGAATGGATCAACCGCGCGGCTGTCGTCAAATTCAGCTTCGAGGGTAAAGAGTTCAGCGGTTTCGAGGGCGATACGATTACCAGCGCGCTCTGGGCCAATGGCGAAAAATTGCTGGGGCGCAGCTTCAAGTACCACCGTCCGCGCGGCATCCTGAGTTTTGCCAATCATGACGTGAATGTCATGCTGACTGACGGGCAGGACACCAATATCCGTGGCGATGTGGTGCCTGTGACACAGGGCGCGGAATTGGAGGCAGTGAATACCGATGGCGGCGTGAGGAAAGACAAAAGCCGCTATATCGACAGTATCGCGCCATTGCTGCCGGTGGGTTTCTATTACAAGGCTTTCCATACGCCGAAGAAAATGTTCCCGTTCTGGGAAGGCGTCATCCGCAAGGCCGCTGGCCTGGGTGTGGTCAATTTCAATTATCCGCGCATTCTCAAGCGCAAGCGCCATATCCATTGCGAGATGCTGGTGATTGGTGCAGGCGCGGCAGGATTATCTGCGGCCATTGAGGCAGGCAGGCACGGGATGCGCGTGGTGCTGGTGGATGAAAACGCACAGCTCGGCGGTAGCCTGGGATTCGATCGCGCAGGCCTCCAGGAATCCGGCAGCCTGCTGGATGAGCTGTCGGCGCAAGTGCAATCGTTATCCAACGTCCGAATCATGACGGGCGCTTATGCCGCAGGCTATTACCCGGATCACTTGATTCCCGTCGTGACCCAGGAAGGCATTTACAAGGTGCGCGCGGGTGCGGTGGTGATGGCGACAGGTGCGTTCGAGCAGCCGCCAGTGTTCCGCAACAACGATATTCCCGGCGTGATGCTGGGTTCTGCGGCCCAGCGCCTGCTGCATCGCTATGGCGTCAAGCCTTTCGAGCAGGGCGTGGTGTTCACGGGCAATGATTACGGCTACCGAGTAGCGCAGGATCTGCTGGAGGCAGGCGTGAAGCTGGCTGCACTGGTGGATATGCGCCAGCAGGCGGATGATCAGCAATTGCCCACTGAGTTGGCGCGTCGGGGTGTGAAAACCCTGCATGGTCATGCCATTTACGAAGTCGAGCCTGGCGCCGACAAGTTCAGCGTCAAGGCCGTGATCGTGGCGCCTTACAATGTTGAAACTGCCGAGGCGGATACCAGCCGCAAGACCCGCATCGAATGCGATGGCGTGGCCATGAGCGCAGGCTGGGCGCCTGCGGCCAATCTGCTCTATCAGGCCGGGACTGCCATGCGCTATGACTACGGCGCGCACCAGTTTGTCCCCGGCAAGCTGCCTGCCGGTATCTTTGCCGCCGGGCGGGTCAATGGCGTGTATGCCTTGGCAGACAAACTCAAGGATGGTGAGCGGGCCGCCAGGGTTGCCATGCGTCATCTGGGCCAGGATCTGCCAGCACCGGGGGACATTGCGGTAAGCAGCGTGGCGCAAAGCCATGCCTATCCGATTGTGATGCACCCCAAAGGCAAGAACTTTGTCGATTTCGACGAGGACATCCAGGTCAAGGACTTCATCAATGCTGCCAAGGAAGGCTTCGACAATATCGAGCTGATGAAGCGCTTCACCACCGTGGGCATGGGGCCCAGCCAGGGCAAGCATTCCAACATGAACGCGATCCGCATTCTGGCCAGGCTACGTGGCTTGCCGGTAGAGCAGATCGGCACCACGACTTCGCGGCCTTTCTTCCACCCGACCCCGATCGGCCATCTGGGCGGGCGCGCTTTCCATCCGCATCGCTATACGCCGCTGCATGACATCAATAGCGCCTTGGGCGCGGTCTTTACCGATGTCGGCCCATGGAAGCGCGCTGCTTATTATCAGGTACCCGGCTCAAGCATGAGGGACACCATTCTGGCCGAGGTAGAAGCCGTGCGCAGCAAGGCCGGCATTATCGACAGCAGCTCTTTTGGCAAGATCGAAGTGCACGGGCCGGATGCCGCGCTGTTCCTGGAGCGTTTTTTCACCGGGCGTTATGTGGACCAGAAAGTCGGCTCCTCACGCTACACCATGTTGCTGGATGAAGCGGCAGTGGTGGTGGATGATGGCTTGGCGCACCGCCTGGGAAATGAGTTGTTCTATCTCACTTCCGGCACTTCCAATGCGGCTGCGGTGTATCGAGAAATGCAGCGCTGGCAGCAACTCTGGCAACTGAATATCGGGCTGGTCAATGTCACTGGCGCTTATGCAGCCATCAATATTGCCGGGCCGCTCGCAGCCGGGATATTGGCCGGACTGGTTGATTTTCCGCTGGAAGAGCAAAAGCCGCATAGCGTGCGGCTCGCTGAACTGGCCGGAGTGCCGGTGCGACTGGTGCGCGTATCCTTTGTTTCCGACAGTACCTATGAATTGCATGTCCCCACGCTGCAGGCGGCATTTGTCTGGGATCAGGTCATGCAGGCTGGCCAAGCGCATGGTCTTAAACCGTTCGGCACCGATGCCCAGCGCATCCTGCGCCTGGAAATGGGCCATCCCATGCCCGGTATCGATACGGATGGCCTGACCAATCCGCTGGAAATCGGCGCGGAACACGCCATCGACATGAATAAGCCCGATTTCATCGGCAAGCGCAGCCTGGAAATCATCGCCAAACGTCCGCGTAAAAAAGCGCTGGTGGCTTTTGAGCTGGATAAGGACTATGCCGGCGAGACCTTGTTTGAATGCAACCTGGTGATCCGTGGCGACGAGATCGAAGGAAGGGTAACCAGCATTGCCTATTCGCCAGCCCTGCAGCGCGTGATCGGTTTCGCCTATGTTGCACCGCCACATAGCGCCGTAGGTTCCAGTTTCCAGGTGCGCGCCGACAGTGGGGCGCTGGTCCATGCGACCGTGGTGCCTTTCCACTTCCTTGATAGCCATCAGTGAGATCACATCATGCAGACTGAAAAGTTCATCACCCCCATTGCCCATGCGCTCCATCACGAGCAAGGCAATTGGGGCGTTATCAACCAGATGCGGGTAATGACTGACTTTGTTGACCAGCGTCAGGAGGAAAGCAGAAAAAAGAGTCTGGGAATCGCTGATGCGAGCCTCCTGCGCAAGTTCGGCGTCAAGGGCGCGCATGCCGCCCAGTGGTTGAGCGAGCAGGGTATCACCATTCCGCTGCGTGCCAATAGTTGGGTGTATGGCGCGGATGGCAGCCTGATATTGCGTCTGGGCAATAGCGAATTCCTCATCGAGGATGCGCCGGGAGGGGCAAGTTGCGTAAAGCTGGAAGCAGCCTATGCCGCGCCTGCCGGAGTATATCCAGTACCCCATGTCGAAGCGGCATTCGTGCTGAGCGGACATGCGGTGCAGGAGTTGTTCCATGAAGTTTGTCCCATTGATTTAACTCGCGCTGCGCTCGGCCCACAAGACGTCGTCATGACGCAAATGGCCGGGATCAGCGTAGTCCTGATACGCCAGGACCTGGAGGGGGAGAGCCACTACAGGCTGTGGTGTGATAGTTCGTATGGACCGTATTTGTGGGAAGTGTTTGCGGAAATCGCACATGAACACAACGGCGGACCCATCGGAATAGGTCGGTATTTAGCGGCCTGTGAGTGAAATGACGTGGCTGGCGCATCTTGCCTGACGGTGTTGACCTGCCTTGCGGCAGGGCACATGCCGGGGCCGTCATGTGGAGTGTTTCAGCCCTCTTAAATCGAACTCGGAGAGTTATATGAAGATAGTTGACGGAAAGTTCACGTGCCAGTCCGGCTCTACAGAGCAGGATCTGGCTGCCGCCAAGAATTTCCTGGCCGCCAACAACGTGAAGTATGTGCTGGCACAGTTTGTCGATATACATGGGGTTGCCAAGGTGAAATCGGTACCGGCCGCGCATTTGGAATCTATCCTGAATACAGGGGCAGGTTTTGCCGGTGGCGCAATCTGGGGAATGGGGATATTGCCCAATGGCCCTGACTATATGGCGGTAGGCGATTTGTCCACCCTGAGCCTGCTGCCTTGGCAGCCCGGTTATGCCCGCATTATTTGCGATGGGCATGTGGACAAGAAGCCTTATGAATACGACTCCCGCGTTGTCCTCAAGAAGCAGATCGAGCGAATGGCGGCGCGGGGCTGGACCCTATATACCGGCCTGGAACCAGAGTTTTCCTTGCTCAAGCGCGATCTTAATGGCGGTTTGCGGCCTTGTGACGATACGGACATCCTGCAAAAGCCCTGTTATGACTACAAGGGCATGACCCGGCAGGGCGTGTTCCTGGAAAAACTCACTGAAGCGTTGATTGCCGCTGGATTGGATGTCTACCAGATCGACCACGAAGATGCCAATGGCCAGTTCGAAATCAACTATACCTATGCCGACTGTCTCAAGAGCGCGGATGATTACATCCTGTTCAAGATGGCGGCCAGCCATATCGCCAATGAACTGGGCATGATCTGCTCGTTCATGCCCAAGCCTTTCGGCAACCGTCCGGGCAACGGCATGCACATCCATATGTCGATCGGCGATGGCAATAAGAGCCTGTTTCACGATGATGGCGATGAAACCGGCCATGGCTTGTCGCAACTGGCTTATCACTTCCTGGGCGGCATTCTGCACCACGCGCCTGCATTAACTGCCTTGGCCGCGCCGACAGTGAACTCATACAAACGCCTGGTGGTGAGTCAATCCCTCACCGGCTCGACCTGGGCGCCTGCCTATATTTCCTATGGCAACAACAACCGCTCGACCATGGTGCGCATTCCTTATGGGCGCTTGGAGCTGCGCTTGCCCGATGGCGCCTGCAACCCCTATCTGACGACTGCTGCGGTGATCGCCGCAGGCATGGACGGCGTGCAGCGTGAGCTGCATCCGGGGGCCGGGCATTCCAGCAACCTGTTCGACTTGAGCCTGGCTGAGATGAAGGCCCAGGGCATCGGCATTCTGCCGCAAAACCTCAATGAATCGCTCGACAGGCTGGAATGCAACAAGGTGCTGCGTGACGCCCTGGGCAATGCACTGACCGAGGAGTTTATCAAGCTCAAGCGTGCCGAATGGATTGATTATCAAAGACATGTATCGGATTGGGAAATCAGCCGGTATGTCGAATTTTTCTAAACCACAGGATTCTGTAAGGAGAGCATTATGTGTGGAATCGTTGGATTGCTGGTGAAGAACCAGAAAATGCGTGCCAATATCGGCGAACTCATGTTGCCCATGCTGCTGGGCATGACAGAGCGCGGTCCGGACTCCGCCGGATTGGCAATTTTCGGCGCGCCGGTTGACAACAGCGAGCGCAAGTTCAACCTCTATTGCGGGGTTCCCGATTTTGACTGGAACCGCTTGAGCGCCGATCTCAGCAACGGCTTGAAGGCTCAGGTCAAGGTGGACGTCAAGGTCAACCATGCGGTAGTGACGACCAGTGTCAGTCCCGATACCGTCAATGCCTGGCTCAAGGAACATTATCCCCAGGTTTATCTGCTTTCCGTGGGCCAGCTCATGGATATCTACAAGGACACCGGTACGCCGGCGCAAGTGGCGGAGCGCTATGGCTTCTCCCATTTGTCCGGCAGCCATTTGGTCGGGCATACGCGCATGGCGACCGAATCTGCCGTGACACCTTCGCGCGCTCACCCTTTCACTGCCGGTGAAGATTGGTGCCTGGTACACAATGGTTCGCTGTCCAACGCCAACAGCGTGCGCCGCAAGCTGGAACACGAGGGTATTTCCTTCGATACCGATAACGATACCGAAGCCGCCTGCCGCTTCCTGCAATGGCGCATGCGTGAAGGCGACGACCTCAAGACAGCGCTTGAGCATGGCTTCGACGAACTGGACGGCTTCTACACCTTGCTGATGGGTACCAAGGACCAACTGGCGCTGGTGCGCGACCCGTTCGCCTGCAAGCCCGCCATCATCGCCGAGCACGACGATTATGTCGCGATTGCGTCTGAGTTCCGCTCGTTGGCCCACCTGCCTGATATCAAGAATGCCAAGGTGTTTGAGCCTGCTCCGAAGGAGATGTACGTATGGAAACTGTAAAATTTGACCTGGAAAAAAACACGCTGCGCGAGGTGAATCAATATCTGCACAGCGGCGCGGCCGAGCTCGACGGCAAGACAGTCACGATCAGCAACCCAGGCGGCGCGCACAATATTGCCGTGGGCATCAAGGCAAATGCGAACGTAGTGATTGAGGGGCATGCAGGCTATTACGCTGCTGGCATGAACCAGATCGCCAATGTCGTGATCGAGGGCAGCGCTGCTACAGGCGTTGCGGAAAACATGATGTCTGGCCGCGTGCATGTAAAGGGCTTTGCCTCCAACGCAGCAGGTGCGACTGCACAAGGTGGTCTGCTCATCATCGACGGCGATGCGGGCTTGCGCTGCGGTATCTCCATGAAGGGCGTCAATATCGTTGTGGGCGGCTCGGTTGGCAGCTTCTCCGCGTTCATGGCGCAGGCGGGCAACCTGGTAATCCTGGGCGATGCCGGCGAGGCCTTGGGCGACTCCATCTACGAAGCCCGTATTTTCATCCGCGGCCAGGCGCAAAGTCTGGGCGCTGATTGCGAGGTCAAGACCATGGATGCCGAATCGCGCCAGATTCTGGTTGATCTGCTCAAGGAATCGGGCCATACGGACGCAGACCCCGACAGCTTTACCTTGCTGGGTTCCGCCCGCACCCTATACAACTTCCACGTAGATAACGCAGGAGCCTATTAATCATGAGCGATACGCCAAAAATCCCGCAAACTGAACCGCGTTTTTCTGCGACTTTCGACAGACAAACCATGTCTGAAATCCGCCGTGCTGCCGCGACGGGTATCTATGACATCCGCGGCGCAGGCGCCAAGCGCAAGCTGCCGCACTTTGACGACCTCTTGTTCCTTGGTGCTTCCGTCAGCCGTTATCCACTGGAAGGTTACCGCGAGAAGTGCGGTACCGATGTTGTCCTCGGCACGCGCTTTGCCAAGAAGCCCATCTACCTGAAAACCCCAGTCACGATTGCCGGCATGAGTTTCGGCGCGTTGTCCGGCCCCGCCAAAGAGGCCTTGGGACGCGGCGCCAGCGCGGTTGGCACCAGTACGACTACCGGTGACGGCGGCATGACGCCGGAAGAGCGCGGTCAATCCACTACGCTGGTATATCAATATCTGCCTTCCCGTTATGGCATGAATCCGGATGATTTGCGCAAGGCTGATGCGATTGAAGTTGTGATCGGCCAGGGAGCAAAGCCTGGCGGCGGCGGCATGCTGCTGGGCCAGAAGATCAGCGACCGCGTCGCCAGGATGCGCTGCCTGCCCAAGGGGGTGGACCAGCGTTCCGCCTGTCGCCATCCTGACTGGACCGGTCCGGACGACCTGGAAATCAAGATTGCCGAAATCCGCGAAATTACCGATTGGGAAAAGCCTATTTATGTGAAAGTCGGCGCGACCCGTCCTTACTTCGACGTGGCCTTGGCCGTGAAAGCCGGCGCCGATGTCGTGGTGCTGGATGGCATGCAGGGCGGTACCGCTGCGACGCAAGAGGTTTTTATTGAGCACGTCGGCATCCCCATCCTTGCGGCGATTCGCCCTGCCGTGCAGGCCTTGCAGGATTTGGGCATGCACCGCAAGGTGCAATTGATTGTCTCAGGCGGCATCCGCAATGGCGCCGATGTCGCCAAGGCGCTGGCGCTGGGTGCGGATGCTGTGGCGATTGGTACGGCCGCCTTGATCGCGCTGGGCGACAACGACCCGCATCTGGAAGAGGAGTATAACAAGCTAGGCACGACCGCTGGCGCTTATGACGATTGGCATGAAGGCAAGGACCCTGCAGGCATCACCACGCAGGATCCCGAGCTCATGAAGCGCCTCGATCCGGTCAAGGCAGGCCGCAGGTTAGCTAACTTTGTGTCCGTCATGACCATGGAAGCCCAGGTAATTGCCCGCGCTTGCGGCAAGTCTCACCTGCATAACCTGGAACCGGAAGATTTGGTGGCATTGACAGTGGAAGCCTCCGCCATGGCCAAGGTGCCCTTGGCGGGGACCAGCTGGATTCCAGGCGTATCGCAACAGTTCTAACTCCTGACGTTGTTGCGTACTGCAGCATTACCAGATAACAGCCTGTCGGCTGTTATCTGGTTTTTTTTGTTTTATGGCTGTCGCAGCATGTTTACGCTATGGTAGGTTTTTCGTAATGCGTATAAAAGTGGGCGGGATCAAACTGGTTGAGGCTTGAATGCTCGTGGGCGCCGACAATATTGGCAAGCCGGACGGGATCAGGGTAGGTGAGTTCCCTGGAAAGGTTGAGCAAAGGATACACGCCGAAAATCTCGGGATGTAGTTCAGCGGCGACGATGATGTCCCCGTACATCACCAGGGCTCCTCCCCAGGAACGAATCAATCCGCGCTGGCTGACCGGCACTTCCATAAGGGATGAGCTTTTGATCTGCGCATCCAGCCAACCATATGCAATTCTTATGCAGTCATCGTTATGATGTACCGGTACAAAACTTGCGTAGTTGGCTCTCTGTTTAGCAAAGGCAATTGCCTCGTCTGATAGCACGGTTTGTTTTTCTTGGTTGATTGTGGGTGCTGCCATAGCCGTGAAGTGCACTTCTTCAATTGAATGAGAATACAATGGAACTCGCTCCTTCCTTTGCTGATGATGGTCAAGCTACTTATTTGTTAATGGCGTTATGCTGATACCTCATTGCTTGATGTTCCAGTTTCCCATAATTGAGATGCTCGTAGATAGCGCGCAAATGCTGCAGGTCATCTGAATATTGCAGCTCAAAACATGGGAATGGCTGGTGGTAAAACCTTCTTTCTCGCGTCAATTGGTCAAGATCATCATGGAACACGCCATTGAAGATACTGACCTTGTTTTCCACAAAGTCGCGGATGGCGGTAATCCTGTTCATCCCGTCCAGCAGCCAGCCAGACATCGGTTTGGCGCCGCTGGTGCGCCATTGCGGCGCATGGATCACATAATATCCAATCGGCACACCCAGAAAAATATTCTCGATAAATCGTGACTGCCTATCCCGGTTCCAATCCGTTCCGGGATTCCAGGGCGGTAACACGAAATTGACCAGTGTTTTCTCGCTTTCCAGACGGGGAAGCTGCGGAGCAATGCCGAAAATGTGCTCGATCGGATGATCATGCGGCGTGCCATGCAACAGGCGATCAGGAAGCAGCGGGGATTTTTGATGGGGTACATCTGCCATGGCCAAGCTCCTCTCTGATTGGGGGAAGTTATTAATAGTTATAGTGCAAGCCCTGATAATTTTGCAGCGCGTAAGTTGTATCAGCGACAGAATACTGGGTCGCGCAATCGCGGCTATATATCAAGACTCTTGCTACCATGAGTTGTTAGCAAGAGTCTTGCACACCGCAGAAACCAAGGCAATAGCTGCAGAGGATGATGCATGGATGCAGAGGTTTTTGTTCTACTCTTTGCCCTGTGTGGGTTTGAGCAGGATACTCAAACCCTGCTGCTCGGTCTTGATGGGGGCGAGGTATGGCAGGTCCTTGATGAAATGTTCTACATTTCCAGCCTTGAGAATGGCCGTAATGCTGGTATCTGCCTCATTCGGCATAAGCTGGTACTGCAGAGGAACGCTACGGTAACGGGAAAGCGTTTCGGCAATTTCTTCCAGGCCAGCCTGATCAAAAGCAATGGAGCCCGTCTCAAAGCTGAACGCATCCGCAGCAGGACGCTGGATGCGCCTGCTTAGGAGGCAAAGGGTAGTTGCTACCTTTAAACGCGGGCCCATGTTCAAGCAGGTTGGGGTGGTAATAGCGCTGTAATGTTTTCATATCGCGATGCCTGGTCTGAGCAGCGGCTTAAAGCATTTCGAAACCATGCTGCTGAAATAGCCTGGTGGTGGCTTCATGGCGCAAGTCATGCAATCGCAAACCTGAAAGCTGGGCTCGCTCACATGCGCGCCCAAATGCTTTTGTCAGCGAGGCTGAACGAATGTTGAAGACGTATTCAATGATGCAGGCCAGGCCTGCGCGCGATAGTGCGTTACCTGCTGGCCGAGCTGAGGAGGACGCAGCCCAACCATCCCTTGCTCAACAAGAAGAACCGTGAGGGCATTGCCGCTTTGCGCGAGTGTGAGCCGTTTGAGCGTGCAACAGCCCTATTCTTGTTCGGTGCTTTGCAACAGTTCTTCTTCGACGGCAATAAGCGCACATCACGCTTCATGATGAACGGCATTCTCATGTCGCGTGGCATCGATGCGATCAGTGTCCCAGCCGCCAAGGCTCAGGAGTTCAACGAAAAGATGGTTCACTTTTATCCTAACTTTGCCGTAAAACTTGGCCCTTCAGGGCGGAGATATAAGGGGGTCGCCACTTAAAACAATTTCTCAAAGCTAATCCAGACCACGCCTGTTTGTGGCTATTCAGGCCTGACCCGATGATCAAAAGTAAATGGCCGCAGAATCTCGAAAGTGATCTCGCTGAATCTCGGATGTTGTGGGTTGATCACAATATTCTGGTTTTCCGGAATGATGACCGAAGGCACTATCAGGCCCATGTGCTGGCCTGCTTCCACGAATTGATCGCCAAGACGGGCAGCTTCGATGGAGGATGGCATGGCACTCCAGCCTTTGGGCAGGCTATTCCGGTTCAGTGTCTGGTACAGGGCTGAATCGTCGGGTAGTTTGATTTCAACCAGCACCAGGTCGTCGGGAAGCGGATTGCCGGTATGGACCAGTTTTTCAAAGGCAGTAATTGCGACACTTAAGCCGGCATAGATTACTGCGATTCCTTCACTGTTCCAGCGTCCTCCTGCAATCCTAGCACCCGTACCTGCTCGATCGAGCGCGTACTTCTCTTTGGCAATGCGCCATGCCAGCACTTAAACAGCGCCCCCATATGCAATTGCGTTGAGGATTTTCTTGACTTCCCCTTTGCCAAGATCCGTATCGAGCATGGTGATAGGCGCCTCGCCCAATGCCTTGTTCTCAGCAAATAGCCAAGCTTTGGCTTTATCGCTGGAACCAAAAACGTCTATTGCGTCAGCCTCGATCTGAGCGATGCGCGCCAACCTCTCGGTTTCGGAAGGTCCTAAGTGTTTATCGGCCTTGAGCCATCTCGCCAACGTGGTCGAAGGAATACCCAATAGCTGCCCCATGCGCTGTTGCGTGATGGAGAAGTGACGGCTGGCATCCACCAGGACACCTGCCTCGACGCCAGCGCGTATTTGTTCGATGCGCTTGGCCGGCTCCGCCTGCACCAGCTTGCTGCTGAACTGGGCATATTGCTTGGCTACGGTATGGCCAGCACTTTTGGCTTGAGGTGCAGATGTGACCACCCTGGCTTTATCGGTCATGATCCAACTCCCGCTTGATATTCAAATGATGATTAATATTATTCCAAATGGTTTTTTTGAGCAAGGCTGGGATTTGAGGATGTGCTGCCCCCATTCTTCCTCATTTTGCAGCGAGGCTACCTGGTAGGCGGTCTGTAATTCAAGTGGTGTGGCTTCATCATCTCTGGTGGTCACGAGGCCGATAGCTATATGTAAATAGTCTCGTCTTTGATATCTCCTGGTTTGACTGTGATGGCGATGAGCTTTGGCGAGCGGACTTTAAAGAACCAACTGCCATTTTTTCTTTGTAAGACGTCTAGCGCCATGATCGACTCCTGAAAATGGTGGAGTCCTGTATAGCTACCAGTTCGGTTTTAAACGGTCGATTTGTAGCGTACTTGTAGCAAAAGCATGAAGATAGGAAAGCGAAGCAAGAGGAGGAGTGCGGCAGCCCGCGTAGTTACTGGTGCGCCCGACAGGAGTCGAACCTGTGACCTTTGGCTTCGGAAACCAACACTCTATCCAACTGAGCTACGGGCGCGATTTAAGCAGGAGGCAGATTATAGCAAATGAATACAGGCTTGTCCGTGATAACCTTTTCCCGAGCGGGGCTTATTGAGTATAATCACAGCTTAATCGTATGAAGGATTTGTCTGTATGAGTGCGCATGATCACGATTTTCCTGAAACAACAAAGACGCAATTCATTCTGGCGACACTGGGTGCGCTGTTTGCGCCCTTGCTGGTGCTGTTTTTGGTGGCGCGTTTATTGCTGAGTATTGACGCTAGCCATATTGATGATCCGGTTGAAGTGCAAACACCGGTTACAGAGTCAGTCGCCCCGGCGGCAAGCGCTGGTGCTGACAGCGATGCGCAGGATAATAATGCTGCTGCCGATGAGTCTGCTGCTCCAGCAGCGGAGTCCGAAGCTGAGGACAAGAGCGAATAAATCCGGTTGTCTGTTTTAACCTTCTTTAATTTCAGATAGCAGCCCCGCCATGGCTACCTATGCGATAGGCGATATTCAGGGCTGCTTTCATTCCTTTCTTTCTCTCCTCGAAGTTATCCGGTTTGATCCTGTCCAGGACAGGATCTGGCTTGTCGGCGATCTGATCAATCGCGGCTCGGGTTCATTGGAAACGCTGCGCTGGGCCAAGGATCATGAATCCAGCCTAGTCATGGTGCTTGGTAATCATGATCTGCATGCCCTGGCAGTAGCGGAAGGCTATGTGCGAGTACATCGCAGTGATACCCTGCAACCTATCCTGAATGCGCCGGACCGTGATGAGTTGCTGGAGTGGCTGCGTTTTCGCCCCATGATACATGCCGAGGGCGACCTGGTGGTTGTACATGCCGGATTGCTGCCGCAGTGGCAGGTCGGGCAGGCATTGGAGTTGGGGCGCGAGGTGGAGGCTGCCTTGCGTGGGGGTGGATATCAGGATTTCCTATCGCAGATGTATGGCAATTATCCATTGCGCTGGGATGCTTCATTGCAGGGCATGGACCGCCTGCGCATGATTACGAACGCCATGACGCGGTTGCGGGTCTGCACGCTGGATGGCGCCATGGATTTCGATTTCAAGGGCGAGCTGGAGGATGTGCCGGCTGGAACGGTGCCCTGGTTTGATGTGCCGGAGCGGCATTCATCGGATGCAACTGTGATTTTCGGGCATTGGTCGGCGCTGGGCTTGCAGCAGCGCGACAATCTTTATGCCCTGGATACCGGATGTTTGTGGGGAGGCAAATTGACTGCTCTGCGTCTGGAAGATAAACAGGTTTTTCAGGTGCCTTGCCATCCTGCAGATGGGCCGCGTGCGCTCAAGGTCGGCTAGTTTCAGTTGGTGTTGGTATTGAAAGATCAGCCATCAACCCAATGGCGACGATGGCTGGGCTGGATGCGGAAAAGAGCCCTGGTCTAATCCAGGGTTAGCCTGGCTGCAATCGATTGCCTTGCCATCAGGCACAATCCCCGTCTCTCATGGCTGGCGCTGGCAATCGGCGCGGCAAAGTCCAGTTCCACCACTGGTCGTGGCTGTGACACTACCATGCGGAGCGATTGCCATAAGGTAGTGTCGCCATGGTAGGCCATGGCGGCGTTGGGGCTGCCATTCGCATCTGGATAGCGGATCGCAAAAGGCCGGATGGCTGTATTGGCGTCAATGGCCGCTTGCATGAGGCTGCCTTTGAACGGCTTTAATTCTGTGCCGTCGGTAGTAGTGCCTTCAGGAAAATAGCAAAGGCAATCCCCCGCCATCAGGCTTGATGTGGCGGTTGATACCATGCGGCTTGCATCCTGTTTTTTCTCACGTTCAATGAACAAGGTGTTGGCCTGTGCCACCAGCCAGCCAATCATCGGCCATGAACGGATATCTGCCTTGGCGATGAAGCGGACAGTGCGGATGCTGTTGAGTGCGTGAATGTCCAGCCAGGAGATATGATTGGCGACAAACATGCTGCCCTTGATATCGTCATCAGGAATATAGCCTTTGGTAATCACCTGCATGTTGAGAATGCCCAGGAACTGTTTGCTCCAGCGCCGGATAATGCGCTCACGGCGCAATGTGCTCACCCGGGGCAGGATGATGGCGGCAACAGAAATTCCATACAGCGTGTGCAGGCCGAGGCGCGACAAGCGGAACAGTTGCGTGGGCAGTGGGGTAGATTTTGCAGTCAAGCGGCAGGCGGCTTATATCTGAAGTATTGGAACCAGCTTATTTGAAAAAGTGGGCTGCATAGCGTTTATTGAGGCGCGACAATGGTAGCATAACCAGTATGTCTGCCGTATTGAAGGCAGGATCCCAGGCCGGTGCGCCGCAGATGTAGGCGCCTAGCCGCAAATAGCCCTTGATCAGCGGCGGGCAGGTAACTTCCATATCCTGGCGCAATGCTTCCAGTGGCAGCGGGCAATTCGGGAACACACGATATTCAGGCGGCGAAAGGTGATCCTGTTGCAATTGGTGGTACAAGCTGGCTGCCATGTGGCCGCCATCTGCCATGCCAATGCTGCCGCAACCTATCATATATTCATAGCGATGCACCTTCATATAGTTGGCCAGGCCAGCCCATAGCAGGGTGATGGTGCCGCCTTGGCGGTAGTCCTTGTGCACGCATGCGCGCCCGACTTCCACCATGCTGGGCGCTAAATGCCGAAGGCGGGAGAGGTCGAACTCGCCCGCGGAATAATATCCGCCGGCCTCATTGGCCATGGCCGGGCTGAGAATGCGATAGGTGCCGACGACTTCGCCGGTTTCATGATTGCGTACCAGCAAGTGGTCGCAAAACGCATCAAAGCCATCCTGGTCCAGGCCATCAGCGCTGGAGAGGTTGGCTCCCATTTCTTCTGCAAATATCTTGTAGCGCAAACGCTGGGCTTCGGCGATTTCTGAAGCGTTGCGTGCAAGGCTGACATATAGCTGATTGGCACCGGCCCTAAGGCCAAGGGAAGACTGCCGGTCAAGCATGAGGCTGATCCTGACTGTTGAGATAGCCTGCACTCTAAAAGTGCTGAATGACGGAACAGTTAAAACAAGGTGAAGCTTTTGTGAAAATGCCGGGCAAGGCCCGGCATGATGGAGTCAGAAAGGTTGAAGGCGTGTCAGTGTGTGACGCGTGTCACGCCGCCACTTTCCACCAGGCGCACTCTGTCGCCGGGGTTGAACTGGGTGTCGGCTTCCTGCACGACGGCGATCATGCTGCCGCTATCGAGCTTCACGGTAATTTCCAGGCCATCCTTACGGGTGATGCCTTCTTCAGCTGCCGAACCAGCCAGGCCGCCCACCAAGGCGCCGAGGACTGTGGCAATCGCCTGGCCGCGACCACCGCCTACTGAACTGCCGGCAATACCGCCCACGACTGCGCCTGCGCCGCCGCCAATTGGGGTCTTGGTGCCTTCGAGCCTGACATTGCGAACACTTTCCACAACGCCCATGCGCACAGTCTGGGTTTTGCGTGCTTCATCGCGGCTGTATACATCACCTGATTTGGAGCTCATACAACCTCCAAGAGAGAGCAAAATGCCTGTTGTTACAATTAGTGTGGTGATACGCATGATGTGCTCCTTAAGCTCTTGTTTCTTCTGCAATATGTTGTGACAAGGTTTCATCCACCAGCACTTGGCTGTAGATATTCTGTATTTCCTCGCGGGACAGCAGGTGATTCTGCGCGCCGCGGCTGGCAATCTTGATAGAGCCCATCACGGAGGCCAGGCGTCCACATACGGGCCAATCCCATCCTTGTGCAATACCATACAGCAAACCGGCACGATAGGCGTCGCCGCAACCAGTAGGGTCGACAACCTGTGTGGCTTTGACGCATGGAATTTCATATAGTTTTCCATCGGCATAAATCGTGGAACCTTGAGCGCCTTTGGTGACGATCAAGGCCTTTACCTTGCTGGCGATGTCATCCAATGTAAGACCGGTTTTTTCCAGCAAGAGTTGCGCTTCGTAATCGTTGACGGCGACATAAGCCGCCATCTCGATGAAATGCAGCAATTCTTCCCCATTGAACATGGGTAAGCCCTGTCCTGGGTCAAACATGAAGGGAATGCCTTTTTCATGGCATTCCCGAGCATGCAGGAACATGCCATCACGGCCATCAGGCGCAATGATGGCCAAGCCGATATCCTGTGCGTCATGCACGCTGTTCTGGTGGCATTCGCTCATGGCGCCGGGGTGGAATGCCGTGATCTGGTTGTCGTCCTGGTCGGTAGTAATGAAAGCCTGCGCGGTGAAGGTGCCGGGAATTTGCTTGATATGCGTGGTTTCCAGAGCATGCTGTTCCAGCCAGGTGGTATAGCTCGAAAAATCATCGCCCACGGTCGCCATGATGACAGGATTGCCCTCGAGCAATTTGAGGTTGTAGGCGATATTACCCGCCGTGCCGCCGAATTCGCGACGCATTTCCGGCACGAAGAAACAGATGTTCAGCATGTGGATTTTATCTGGCAGGATGTGGTTCCTGAACCGGTCGCCAAACACCATGATGGTGTCAAATGCCATAGAGCCACAAATTAAAATCCGCATGTTCCAACCTATTTTACTGAGTATAAACCGGCATTATCTAAGGCGGGAGGGGCAACTGCAAGCATGAAAAAGCCCGCTGCTTGGCGGGCTTCTCTGGAGATCAGGGTGGAAGGCGTCAGGCTGCCTGTGGCTCCAGTGAATTCTCAATCAGGATTTTCGCCGCTTTTTTTGCATATTTCACGGCGCCAGAGCCGCGCTTGATCTGTTCGGCCTGGATTGCGCCTTCGATCAGGATGGAGAGTTGCAAGGCAAGGCTGTCAGGGTCACGCGCTCCGGCATCGGAAGCCAGCTCGGCCAGCATCTGGCGGAATTGGCGGGATTGTTCCGCCGAGAGGCGGTGCACGGGGTTTTCCTCATTCGGGAATTCTGCTGAAGCCTTGAGGAAAGCCATGCCGCGGAAATCTGGAGAGGTAACCCACTCTTCAATGAAATCAAACAGCTTCTGTAGGCGTTCGGAGGGTTTCTTGGTGTTTTTGTTGAGTTTGTTGCTGAGCCAGTCGGTGAAATCGGTATGGCCTTTTTGCAGGACTTCCAGAATCAGGTCTTCCTTGCTGCGGAAATATTTATACAGCGTCATCTTTGTCGTGCCAGCGACCGCGACGATGGTATCTACGCCAGTGGAGTTGATACCGCGCGTCTGAAACAGGTCAGAAGCAACGTGGAGTATTTTTTCCCGTAACACGGACATAACGTGGTTCCTTATTGGGCGTACTTTAAATTTATACGCAATCCTCAATATATACCGTTCAGTATATACGCATTCATGTCGGAATAAATGGATAACAGCCAGAAATAACTGTATCCCCGTACGGTTCCCGAGTATAAGCGCTGGATGTGAATCCTGCTTGGTTTAAGTGTAAACAAACTGTTACAGATGTATAAAAAAGTGTAAATTGATGGGCGTGGTAATGAGGGGAAAATACATTCACTATTTACAGGAAGGTATGTATGCGCAAATTTTTATCATTCATGCTGGACGGCCTGACGGTGGTTCCTGCTTCTGCATCAGTGGCGGACAAATCGCTTTCGGTGGAAGAGTCTGTTGTATTGGATGCGCCTGCAGAAGTGGTGTGGGCCAGGATAGGCCGTTTTGGCGACATGAGCTGGCATCCGGCATTGGCTTCCACTGAAATTGTGGAAGGAAGTGAAAATGTGCCTGGAGCCAGGCGTGTGTTGACGATCAAGAATGGCGGCACGATTCACGAAACCTTGACCGCGCGGGATGCCAAGGCCATGGAGCTGTCGTACAAGATTACGGAAAGCGTGTTGCCGGTCAGTGATTACAGCGCCACGCTTTCAGTGCAGGCGGAAGATAGTGGCAGTCGCGTGCTATGGACCAGCAATTTCAAGCGTAAGACGCCGGGTGATGATCAGGCTGCTGTGGATACCATCACCAATATATTCCAGTCGGGATTGGCCCAATTGCAAGCTGATTTGCAAATAAGAAATTGATTAAAAAGAAAAAAAGCCGGGTTCTCGGCTTTTTTATTTCCTGCTATTCAGCTTGCTTAGATATTTGGGGATGTGCCGGATGGCACTGGCAGAGTCAATTGCGTCTTGATAAAGGTCTGCTCAGATTCTGGGAGGGTGATAAGCGGCCTGTACTCACAGCTTACCTTTTTCAATAGCTGGGTTGCCAGTGCGATATCCTCGGCGCGGTTGGAAAGTCGTCCATTGACGATATTGTTGAGAAACACGCTGCGTTCGGATGATCCCAGCATCAACGCCTGCGGGAACTGGCAGGTGCCTTGTCGCATGCGTTCCAACGCATTGTAAAGCGCAGCCACATGTTGTGGACTGGGTGGGGTTTCCTGAGAAGACGTATTCCAGAGTTGGTAAGAAGCCGCAGGTGCGCGGACAACAGGCGGTTCGCGCAGCATATACCAGGAAACAAACAGCGTTATTCCCAGCAGGCTGACAAAGCTGGCGTTTGTGCTTAAATCTCTCAGTCTGCGCCAACTGCCAACACATTGAGCACGGATCAGAGCCTCGGTGGCGGTGCGAGCATGGCGCAATGCCTGGCTTTCAGGCTGCTGTTTTTCTTGCTGCAATGCGTTGTCCAGCACGATGATGATTTGCTGGGCGAGGGTGTCGGGGAGCCGTGCGCCACTGGCTTTGGCTTGTTTGTGAAGGAAGCGGATCAGGCGGGTTTTCTGCTGCACGAATTCCTGCTCTATTTCATGCCGTGAATAGCTTGTTGGTGACAGCAATACATCAAAAATCTTCAGTAGGCGGGATTGGGGTGAGCTTTTGCCGGATTTCAGCAATTGCATCAGCCATGAACGGTTTCGATTGAACATAGGCATATCCTGGCTAGAAGGGTTTGACAACGACCAGTATGACAATGGCAACCAGCAACAAGACTGGTAATTCGTTCAGCCAGCGATAGAAGACGTGGCTGTGGCGGTTGCGGTCATGCTTGAACGCAAACAGCAGCTTGCCGCAGTAAAGATGGTAAATAATCAGCACGGCAACCAGGGTGAGCTTGGCATGCAGCCATGCTCCTGAAAAACCGTAACCATGCCACAGCCATAGGCCGAACACGATGGTCAGCACGGCGCCAGGCGTCATGATGCCAAAGAACAGCTTGCGCTCCATGATCTTGAAGCGCTCGCTGCCAGTACCGTCTTCCGTCATGGCGTGGTAGACGAACAGGCGTGGCAAATAAAACAGGCCAGCGAACCAGGTGACCATGAAGATGATATGCCAGGCTTTGATCCAGAGCATGTTTTAAGCTCCTGTTCCCAAGTGCTGATCCAGCGTTTTACGCAATGGGGTGAACTCCAGCTCGCCGATCAGTTTCTGGATGATGCGGCCCTGCTTGTCGATAATGAATGAGGTAGGGGTGACGCGCACTTCGTTGAAGTGTTGCGCGACTTCGCCAGTGCTGTCATGACTGACGGGAAAAGGTAGCGCGTTGTTGCGGGTATAGGTGGCGACTTGCCGGAGAGTGTCATATGACATGGCAACGGCGACCACCTCGAAGCCTTTATGCTTGTATTCGTTGTATGTCTGGATCAGCCCAGGCATTTCCGCGATGCAGCCGGGGCAATCTGTTGCCCAGAAATTCACCAGCACCATTTTGCCCTGCAATGAGGACATGGGAATGGTCTTGCCTTCAAGCGTGACGAAATTGATGTCGGGCGCCTGCGGCTTTTGTGTCAGGGAAAACCCCAGGAAAATCAGCAAGCCGATAATGGCAAGCGGGATCAGGACTTTACGCAGCTTCTGTAACATGGTGTAAACAAGCAATCCGGCAACTAATGATTGACATGGTCATTGTGGTGCTTTTTGCTGGTTTTGTCATCTGGCTGATCTTGATTAAAAATGGTTCTCATTCCGTTGAAAGCCTTGCCAGGCCTGCATGTCTGCTTATTTTTGAGTAAGTCCGCATGATATAATCGCGTCTTTGGCCTAACTGCGATTTATACCAGCATGACTGCCCGTTTACGCGAAATCCCCTACAACTACACCTCTTTCTCTGACCGTGAAATCGTGATCCGTTTTCTCGGGGAAGAGGTCTGGAATGTGCTCAATGAACTGCGTACAGAGCGCAAGACCGGGCGTTCCGCACGCATGCTGTTTGAAGTGCTGGGCGATCTGTGGGTAGTGTCGCGCAACCCTTATCTGCAGGATGACCTGCTAGGCAACAAGAAGCGTCGCCAAGGCCTGATCGACGCCATGAACCACCGCATCAAGGCGATTGACGAGCGCAGCGCAGGCAACCAGAAAGTGCTCAAGCTGGTGGTGGCAGCACGCAAGGCGGTCAACGAGTTTGAGCAGGAGTTCCGCCAGACCGAGAGCCTGCGCAAGCAGACGCTTGCTAAGCTTTCGCGTTATACGCGCAAGGACAATATCCGTTTCGATGGTTTGTCCCGCGTTTCTCATGTCACTGATGCCACTGACTGGCGCGTCGAGTATCCGTTTGTTGTCATCACCCCCGACTCCGAGCAGGAGATTGCCGCGCTGGTGCGTGTCTGCATCGAGCTAGGCTTGACCATCATCCCGCGCGGCGGCGGCACCGGCTATACCGGCGGCGCCGTGCCGCTGACCAAGTTCTCGGCGGTCATCAACACGGAAAAGCTGGATCAGCATTCCGGCGTCACCTATGCCAAGCTGCCGGGCGTCAACGGCCCAGGCATGGATGGCACGGTGCCGGTTATCCATTGCGGCGCAGGCGTGGTGACGCGGCGTGTGATGGAAGCAGCCAGCGCGGCTGAACTGGAATTTGCCGTCGACCCGACTTCCGCCGACGCTTCGTGCATAGGCGGCAACGTCGCGATGAACGCCGGTGGCAAGAAGGCCGTGCTCTGGGGCACGGCGCTCGACAACTTGGCTTCCTGGCGCATGGTGACGCCGGATGCGCAGTGGCTGTTTATCGAGCGCCTGGACCACAACCTCGGCAAGATTCACGATGTGGAAACCGCGCGGTTCCGTATCACGCGCTACGAGGAAGATGGCAAGACCGTGATTGGCGAGCCTGAATTGCTCGACATTCCCGGCCCCAGCTTCCGTACTGTCGGCCTCGGCAAGGACGTGACGGACAAGTTCCTGTCCGGCCTGCCCGGCATCCAGAAGGAAGGCTGCGACGGCCTGATTACCTCGGCGACCTTCATCCTGCACCGCATGCCCAAGCATGTGCGCACCGTGTGCCTGGAGTTTTTCGGCCACGTTGCGCTTGCGGTGCCTTCCATCGTCGAGGTCAAGGATTATCTCGACGCTCATCCCAACACCATCCTCGCCGGGCTGGAGCATCTAGACGAGCGCTACCTGCGCGCCGTGGGCTACGCGACTAAGGCCAACCGCAGCGAGCGGCCCAAGATGGTGCTGATCGCGGATATCGCCAGCGATGATGAAAATGGCGTGGGTGAGGCGGCTTCGCAGGTGGTGCGTCTTGCCAATGCGCGTGGCGGCGAGGGTTTCATCGCCGTGTCGAGTGAGGCGCGCAAGAAGTTCTGGCTCGATCGTGCGCGTACTGCGGCGATCGCCAAGCACACCAATGCGTTCAAGATCAACGAGGACGTGGTGATCCCGCTGCCGCGCCTGGGCGATTACTCCGATGGCATCGAGCGCATCAACATCGAGCTCTCGATCAAGAACAAGCTCAAGCTGCTGGATGCGCTCGAGGTCTTTATCGAAGGCGACCTGCCGTTGTATGAGGACGACGAAACCCAGGCCGACCCTGAAAGCGTCGTTGCCAAGCGCCAGATGGCGCTGGAATTGTTCGCCGCCACGCGCCAGCATTGGCAAAAGGTGCTGGACAACCTCGACGGCGCGATTTCCCTGCTGGGGCCGGATTTCAGCGACCTTGCCGTGGAAAACATTTTCCGCGCCGTGCAGGAGCACCAGGTGCGCATCTCCTGGAAGCAGGACATCAAGAAGGAGCTGCACCGCATCTTTACCGGTCGCGAGTACCGCCGTATCCTCGAGCGTTGCGACGAAATCCATAAACAGGTGCTGAAGGGCCGCGTCTTTGTCGCGCTGCACATGCACGCTGGCGACGGCAATGTGCACACCAACATTCCGGTCAATTCCGACGATTACGAAATGATGCAGACTGCGCACGAGGCCGTCGCGCGTATCATGAAGCTGGCGACCGGCCTGGGCGGCGTGATCTCGGGCGAGCACGGCATCGGCATCACCAAGATGGAGTTTCTCGACGACAAGACCGTGGCCAAGTTCGCCGACTACAAGGCCAAGGTCGATCCGGAAGGCCGCTTCAACAAGGGCAAGCTCATGGCGGGTTCCGGCCTGCATTCGGCCTATACGCCCTCGTTCGGCCTGCTGGAGCAGGAATCCATCATCATGGAGCAATCGGCGATCGGCGATATTGCCGACTCCATCAGCGATTGCCTGCGCTGCGGCAAGTGCAAGCCGGTATGCACGACGCACGTGCCGCGCGCCAACCTGCTGTACAGCCCGCGCAACAAGATTCTCGGTACCTCGCTGCTGATCGAGGCCTTCCTCTACGAAGAGCAGACTAGGCGTGGCATCTCGCTTAAGCATTTCGACGAGTTCAACGATGTCTCCGACCATTGCACGGTCTGCCACCGCTGCGAAAAGCCGTGCCCGGTCGATATCGACTTCGGCGACGTTTCGATCGCCATGCGCAACTTCCTGCGCGAGCAGGGCAAAAAGCATTTCAATCCCGGCACCACGGCGGCGATGACCTTCCTCAACATCAAGGATCCGGCCACCATCCGCGCCATGCGTACGGCGATGGTCGGCTTCGGCTACAAGGCGCAGCGCGTCGCGCACGGCCTGTTCAAGCGGCTGGGCGTGTTGAACGCCACCAAGAAGGCGCCGCCGCAAACGCTGGGCAAGCCTGAGATCAAAGCGCAGGTGATCCATTTCCTCAACCGGCCCATGCCCAAGGCGATGCCGACCAAGACCTCGCGCGCCTTGCTCGGCATAGAAGACGACACCATCGTGCCGGTGATCCGCAATCCGCAGAAAACTACTGAAGATTCGGATGCCGTGTTCTATTTCCCCGGCTGTGGTTCCGAACGTTTGTTCTCTACCGTCGGGTTGGCGACACAAGCCATGTTGTACGAAGCAGGTGCGATCACCGTACTGCCACCAGGCTATCTCTGCTGCGGCTATCCGCAGACTGCGAGCGGCAACCACGACAAGGGGCAGCAGATCACGGCGGATAACCGCGTGCAGTTCCATCGTGTCGCCAACACCTTGAACTACCTCGATATCAAGACCGTAGTGGTTTCCTGCGGCACCTGCATGGACCAGTTGCAGAAGTACGAGTTCGAACGCATCTTTCCAGGCGCAAGATTGCTGGACATCCACGAATACCTGATGGAAAAAAACTTCAAGATCGAAGGCATTACCGGCACGCGCTATATGTATCACGACCCTTGCCACAGCCCGATGAAAACCTATGCGCCAATGAAGGTAACGCAGGCGCTGGTAGGCGAGAATGACGTGGCGCTCAACGACCGCTGCTGCGGCGAATCCGGCTCGTTTGCGGTATCCCGCCCCGACATTGCCACCCAGGTGAAAATGCGCAAGCAGGAAGAGCTGGAAAAAGGTATGGAGAAAATGGGGCTGACCCCAGGCAAGCCAGAGCAGGAAGTCAAAATCCTCACCTCCTGCCCGTCCTGCCTGCAAGGCTTGTCACGCTACGGCGAAGATACCGGTATCGAGGCCGATTACATTGTCGTCGAAATGGCCAAGCACCTGCTGGGCGAGAACTGGATGCAGGATTATGTGCAGAAGGCTAACAACGGTGGTATAGAGAAAGTGCTGTTGTAATTACCCCTGTGGCTCTCCAAATCAATCAAGAAGCCGGCTATGCCGGCTTCTTCTGTTTGTAGAGCATGCCCGAAGGCTAAGTAAAAGCAGGTAGTCAGTTCAAGCGGAATACGGAAACGGTCTTGTTGAGCTGCTGGGCCTGTTCTTCCAGTGAATGGGCGGCTGCCATTGCTTCCTCTACCAGCGCCGCGTTCTGCTGGGTGACTTCATCCATGGAGGTGACGGCGATATTGATCTGCTGGATGCCGCTATTTTGCTCTTCAGAAGCGTGGGCAATCTCATTCATGATGCCGGAAACCCGCTGTACTGCCGCCACAACTTCTTCCATGGCCTGGCCCGCGCCTACGACTTGTGCCGAACCTTGCCCAATTTTGGCGACAGAGTCGGTAATCAACTGTTTGATTTCCTTGGCTGCATTGGCGCTACGATGGGCCAGGCTGCGCACTTCCTGCGCCACCACGGCAAAGCCACGGCCCATCTCGCCGGCACGTGCGGCTTCGACCGCGGCATTGAGCGCAAGAATATTCGTCTGGAAAGCGATGCCCTCGATTACGCCGGTAATTTCCGACATCTTGCGTGATTCATCCGAAATCTCCTGCATGGTGCTGACAGCAGTAGTCACAGTCATGCGGGCATGTGCAGCCGTGCTTGAGGCAGTGGCGGTCAGCTCGTTGGCGGCTTTCGCGTTCTCGGTGTTCTGCCCAACATTAGAGGTGAGTTGTTCCAGGCTGGCGGCCGTTTCTTCCAGTGAGGCTGCCTGGTTTTCCGTCCTTTGCGAAAGATCGGTATTGCCCAGGGCGATCTCGGAAGAAGCAGTGGAAACATATTCGCTACTGGCGCGGATGTCACTGACGAGATCGCGCAATTTATCCTGCATGACCGTCATGGCGTGCAGCATGCTGAAATTATCGCCCGGCTTGAGCATGACCTTTGTGGTCAGGTCGCCATTGGCGATATGGCTGGCCAGATCGGCAGCATCCGCAGGTTCGCCACCAATCGGGCGAATCACCATGCGATCTATCAGGTAGCCGAGCGCCAGCGAGACGAGGATGACGCTGAGCAGTCCGATGATGATCGCTGTATTGCGCAGGTTATGCACGCCTTCAAGGATTGTGTCTTCAGGCACGGTAATGCCAAAAGACCACGGAGTTTTGCTCTGGGCGATATTGATCGGTTGATAGATTCTCAAGACCCTGGTGTGCAGAGAATCATCCTGAACGCTGTCCTGGTATAGTTGCCCGGTTTTAACCGCCTGCCTGACCTTGTCCCAGGTGCTGCCGCTTGGGATGGCCTTGCCCACATTCGCGGCTTCGCGGTCGGCGATATAATTTCCTTGGTTCGAGAGCAGGCTGGCATAGCCAGTGGAAAATGGCTTGATCTGGCTAATTCTCTGCTGGAGTTCCGAGAGCAATATATCCACACCCAGAACACCGACTATAACGCCGTTATGCCGGATCGGCACCACCATGCTTGTAAACAGCGTTTTATTACCGTTAATCTCATATTCATAAGGTTCAAGCAAGGTTTCCTCGCCGCTGTTGCGTGCCAGCAGGTAATAATCGCCTTCGCCTGGCACTTCGTAATTGTTCAGTGCCTCAATCCCGATCTGGCCGCTGCCGCGGTTCCAGTAAGGCACATAACGCCCTGTGGCATCCGTGCCGCGTTGATTGATGAACTCGTGATCCTGTCCGTCGAAGGCATTGGGTTCCCAAACGGTCCAGACACCGAAAAATGCCGGATTACCCTCCAATACCTGTTTCAGCATGCTATCTGCAAGCTTGCGGTTGCCCGGGCCTTCGTTGCGCATTCCCTGTAAGGATTGCGCAAGAGCACGCGCCGCATCAAAAGCGCTGCCAATTTCGGCTTTGATGTCGCTTGCATTCTGTCTGGACAAGGCGCGAGTATATTCAAGTGCCGATTCCTGCTGCAGGTTCGATGCCTTGTAGGTCAACACCGCAATGGTGAGACTGAATCCAGACAAGATCATCGTAATGACGACTAACAGGACTTTGCTACGCAAGCTGAGCTGATGAAGAGAGGCCATGATCCGGGTTTTCTTGATGGTTGATTTGAGTGATAACGGCATGAAGTAAAGAAAATTTACTTTTAAGAAACAAAGGGTATTGCTTTACATGACAAAAATACACGTGCTTGATCGAGAGCAGGCTATTCCAGAGCAAAACCGGTGACAGTGGCTTCGGTGACCTCCGGCATCTGTCAAGGATGTTAGAACATAAGTCATGCTGCTGTTAGCTCATTCTGAACATGGATGGCGGTCGTTTTTTTCTGCATTCAGCCAGACGCTGCCTATAGGTTGCCAGTTGCGCATGCTGCACGACCAGCGCCCTGGGTACGCGCAGCCTGATATAGCGCATGGCATCGAGCAAGAATGGCATGGTCCTGACTAACATGGTGCTGAGCAGGTGTGACATAAGGGGAGATGCTGTTCGTTATACCAATGCACGAGTTGCCTCACTCAATGCAACACCAGAGACGGTGGCCGCATTGCTCCCGCACTACGGTGCGTTGAATGACGTGCGAACTGTTGGCCATATTCTCGGATTCAAAGACTTCATGGCCCACAATCTTGCGGCTGTAAAACCAAAAGTAAAACCAAAAGGGTCAGACTCGATTGATCTACATGAGCCGTCGGTTTCTTCTTCCTTCTTCTTTCATGATCCGGCTGACGGCATCATAGACGTGGTAAGGATGTAGTTCTGCACACCGCTACCATTGTAAATAGTGAATCAATCGAGTCTGACCCTTTGATTTGTGTTGCGGAATATTAGGCAAAATAATTCGAGGGAGGCGGGGCATATTAAACCTTATAAGATAT